>Ga0265316_10000179_pt1 | contig 71882 bp, 62 predicted proteins | sample 4522metaG_FD_202092 | JGI IMG/M metagenome (GOLD analysis project Ga0265316, IMG submission 202092) | Rhizosphere microbial communities from Carex aquatilis grown in University of Washington, Seatle, WA, United States - 4-5-22 metaG | ecosystem: Host-associated > Plants > Roots > Rhizosphere >... | reverse complement strand
TTGCTCTTCTTCGAGCTGCTGCACCCGATCAATGCCAGCGTGACACTAAGGAACCACGCAGTCGCGATTCGCATCGAACACCTCCTCGCTCGGCGTGGGACCGAACGCCTTCTTGAATGCCGTCATGGGAATCACCATCTGTCCCGAGGCCGGCGTCTTGACCTCGGGGTCGCGCCGGTAGCGGGGCCGCACACACCCGACCTGGTGGTTGCCGAAATCGTCGGGAGAATCGCCGGGGGCGGAGGCCACACGGAAAAGCACGGTGTTGGTTCCCTCGGGCAGTCCCATGGCCGTGCCCGTGGGAGCCAAGGTGATGTTGCTGACCGAGAACTCGTAGCAAAGACGTCCGGGCAGGGCGCGATCGTCGCGCAGTAGTTCGATGTTGTAGCGGTAGGCGATGCGTGAGAAGTCGGCCACGTCGTTGCGCAGGGGATCGGTGTGAGCCTGCAGCTCGATGCCGTTGCGCGCGCCATCGAAGTCCGAGTCGTAGAGCGTATCGGCGGCCGCTGGGTTGGTGCCCATGCGCACCTCCAAGTCATCGGGGAAGCCATCGCCGTCCGAATCGATGAGACGAGAATTCGTGCCAAAGTAGCGCTCTTCGCAATTGAGCAATCCATCGCCGTCATCGTCGAGGCGATCAGTGGCCATGCGGCAATCGGCATCGCCCGAGAACAACGGGTCGAACCCCGCATTGCTCTGACGAACTTCCAGCAGGTCCGAGAACCCGTCACCATCCGTATCCGCCATTGCGGATGAGGTGCCCGCCAATTCCTCCTCGGCGTCCGAAAGACCGTCCCCGTCGGTGTCGACCACGGTTTCGCCCCCGACCGACAAGGCATTGAGGTTCATGGCGACCAGTTGCTTGAGGGCGAAGGTGCGCATGAACGACGTGAAATCGATGTAGAAGAGATTGATGCTCTGGGTGGCGTCGAAGGCGCGGTAGGTACCCCCGGCCAAATTGGCCATGCCGGCGAGCAGCTCCTTGGCCTCCAGTTGCACCGAGTCTGGCGTGTCGGGGGCCGACAGATAGACTGTGTGCAGGGCGATCTCGGCCAAGCGCTGCTGCTTCTGCAAGCTGGCGATGTTTAGCACCGCCAGGCGAATGTCGTCGGGCATGCCGTGCTCCACGCTGCGCGGGGACGGCAAGCCGTCCGAGATGAACACCACGATGTAACGGGCGCGGCTGCGTGCTGTCGCATCCAGGGCGATCATATCCTGCTGCAACATCTCGTAGGCGGTTTCCAGCGCACCGACGTAGTTGGTCTCGCCCACGCCGACATTGAGCGCAGGCAAGCGCAGCTTGACCTCGTCGCTGGAAGCGGTGAAGCCACCCAGCTGCCCGCTGCTGTCTCGGGTTTCGATGGCGACACTGCTTTGGAAAGTGATAAGCCCGTACTCCACGCCGTTTCCCGCAGGATAGGTATTGAGGATCTCTTCCACCGCGCTGGCTCGGCGGGTAAAGCAGGCCGCCTGCGGGCAGGGATTGGGTATCGGATCCGTGACGTTCATGCTCTGCGAGATGTCGACGATGAAGAGGATGCGCACCGGAAATTCGGTAGGTTGCGGAACCTCAGTGCAGAACTGCCCGTGCACGGTCAACCGGTCGTCACGAACTTCGGGCGGCGGTTTCACTGGGTAGAGCGAGGCCTCGGAACAGGCGACCAGTCCCATAGCTCCAAGGGCCACCGTCCAGCGCACCTACGGACCTCCGGCGCTGGGCGCGGTGTCCGCGCCCGCATCGGTGGGCGGCGGGAGCGAAGTGAGATCCCTGCAGTCCTTGTCCTGGTTGAAACGCGCGGCGGGAACGAAATCCGCGTCCTGCAGAGAAACCACGCCATCCGAGGGAGACTTGACCGCACCATCCACGTAGCGCACGTCCACGCAGGCCACGCGGATGTTGCCGTAGTCGAGCACGCGCCCCACCGGCGCCTCGTCGAAATACAGCAACACGCGATTCACCCCCTGGCGCGCCCCGGTGCCCTTGCCTGTGGTCAGCAGCTTGATGTGCCGCACGTCCAGGTTGTAGCAGCGCTGCCCAGTGTCCTTGGTAAAGGGCGAGACGTCATACAGATAGCGAACCGGCTGGTAGCTTGGGGGCGAGGCCACGGTAGGATTGGTGTGGGCCGTCACCTCGTCCAGGTTGCGTTCGCCGTCGCGGTCGATGTCCCCGAAAGCATCGGTCCGATCCAGCGGATCCATGCCAGCGCGAAACTCCCGGCCATCGGGAATGCGATCCCCGTCGCTGTCGGGCAAGCGGGGATCGGTCTTGAGAAACGCTTCCTCGCAGTCGCGCAGCAGATCCCCGTCGCTGTCGGTCTTGCTGGCGCAAGGAGTGAGCGGCTTGTTGGGATCCAGGGGATCGAATCCCGAGACCCGGTTTCTGTCTTCAAACAGATCGGTATAGCCGTCACCGTCGCTGTCCGCGGGATCGACGCAGGTCGCGCTGGCCGCCACGCAGGTGCCCATGGCCCGCTCATCCTCATCGGTCAGCCCGTCTCGATCCGTGTCGGGCTTCAGGCCGTCGCCGGTGTCGATGACCGACAGGTTGGTCGCCAGCACACCCGCCAGGCCGTTCTCCTCAATGTACGGCGTGTAGCTGATGCTGAGAAAATCGATCTTCGAGGCCGAATCGAACTCGGTATAGGTGCCCAGTCCATGCTCGGCCATGGAGGTCATGAGCGCCACACCGCCAGCCCGATCCAGACCAAAGGGCGCTGCCAGTGGGTCAGACGCCGCCGTCGGGTCGTAGAGGAATGCCGTGTGCAGTCGGATCTCGCCCACGTGATAGAAATCCTGCAGCCCCATGATGTCGTCCACGGCGCGCAGAATCTGGGGCGTCAGATTGTAGTCGGCTCCTGCGCCCAGGTCGGGATACATGGTGGCCGGAATCGTTGTTGCGAAGGCCGTGCTCCAATCCTCGCGGGGCACCGTGCACACCAAGAAGTCGTCCTGGCACACAGTGGCCCGGCAATGTTGGTGGGCCGGACACTGGCTAGTGCCGCATGGGGTGACGCTGGCACTGCACTGGGGATCAGGCGTGCCGTCGGAAAAGAAGACGATGATGTACTTTGTCCGAGCCCGCTCAGCCGGTGAGCTAGCCACGATGTCTTCGGAAATCATCTCATACGCGACGCTCAGTGCGCCCTGGTAGTCGGTCATTGAATCCGCCTGGCTGATCCGGCTATCAATGGCGCCCCGATCAGGCGCATTGGTGAACCCGCCTTCTCCAGCCGGGGGAAACCGATCAATTTGCGAAGAGAATGCAACCACCCCGAAGCTGACCGCAGGGTTGTCTTTGTAGGTATCCAGCACCGCGTCCACCGCCTTGGTGCGGTATCCTTGACGATCAGTCACGCTCATAGAATCCGAGGTGTCCACCAGGAAAAGAACCTTGACCGGGAACACCGCGTCCGTGTCGGGCGATAGACAGGCCTCGCCGGTCAGGCGCAGTTCATCGTCGAACAAAGTGGGAGGCTTCTCGCGGGCCGGTTCCAGTCCCGAATCCGTGCACGAGAACGTGGCCCCAGACAGCCCAATGGCCGCCAGGAAGAGCGACGTCGCTGCTCGACTACGACGAGAACGCATAGGCTGTGCTCAGAAGGTCACATCACCTTGTGGTGGTTCGTGGATTGTGAAGTGACGGGCGATGATTTGCCTCGGTGGCAGAGAAGGCCGACCTGGCCGGTGGCCCTCTCTGCCCGGCTACGAAAGGCTAGCGCCGGCGCCGCCAGAGCATCACCAGGGCCAAACCCAGGACCACGAACAGGCTGGCTGGACGCTGGCCCGCAATTGCGCACCCGCTGCCACCGCTGCCCGGGGTCACAGTCAAGGTCAAGGTCGTCTCAGCGTGCATCACCGATGGCTCGATGGTGTCGGGCTGGGCCAGGTCTGCAGTCAGGGTCAGGGTGTATTCGCCCGGCGTGCTTGGGACCAACGCCGGCGCTGTGCCTATGGGGGTGCATTCGTAGCTATCGCTGCAGCTGGCAGTGCCAGCCGGGTTTCTCACCGTGTCTTTGGAGCCCTCAGGCTGCACCGTCACAAACCAACTGTAGTTGATGTTGACACCTTGAGCGAGGGTGCCCTTGCGGTTGGACCAGAGTGACAGGTTGATCGTCTCGCCCGCGTGCGCGGTGACCCGCGGAGCCCCCACGATGCTGAACACGCTGTTGGGATCCAGACAGTTGTTGCGATCGGGGTTCTTCGGGACCACTAGGCAGAATCCGTCGGTGTCACAGGCATCGCCCATGCCGTCGTTGTCCGAGTCCTTCTGATCCGGGTTCGCCACCAGCGGGCAGTTGTCATTGCCGTTGGCGATGCCGTCGCCGTCTGCATCGGAGTCACAGTTGTCACCGATGCCATCGCCGTCGGTGTCAATCTGAAGGCGGTTGGCAGCCAGCGGGCAATTGTCGATCGCGTCCGGAATGCCATCGCCGTCCATATCTCCGTTCGAGCACGTGGTCACGTTGGCATCGAACGGACAGGGATCGTCCTTGTTGAGCAAGCCGTCGCCGTCGATGTCGGGGTCACAGGCGTCGCCGATGCCGTCGCCATCGGTGTCTTTCTGTGACTTGTTGGGAACCAGCGGGCAATTGTCCGCCTCATTGAGAACGCCATCGTTGTCCATGTCCGGATCACACACATCGCCGATGCCATCTCCATCGGTGTCCAGCTGATCGGCATTCGCAGCGTGCGGGCAGTTGTCGCACACGTCCCCAACGCCGTCGCCGTCTGAATCGGCCTGATCGCGGTTGGGCCGGAATGGACAATTGTCGAAATCGTCCACGATGCCATCGCCGTCAAAGTCGTCCGAGGTGGAGTAGGTGAGGCCTATGTCTGTGTTGTTCACCAGGATCGCACCACCACCACCGCCGCCACCGCCGCCGCCGTTGTTCTTGGGTGTGCCGCAGAACCCGGTGCCACATTCGCCATCAGTTTGCGCGAGAACTGGCAGGGCCGTCAGCAAGACGGTGGCCACGAGATTGACCGAAAAGAACCCGGCTTTTCTCATCGAATGTCTCCTTTCGTGGCTCGCAAGCTGGGCCACTTTGAGGTCGGAACCGCACGATGGACCACTAGATCGTAACACGATTGAAAGAACGCGGATGGCTCATTCTTCTTTTAATTTCCACACGTTACCCGACATCGCCGCCCCCGGCGCACCTGTAGGGACAACTCCGGTCGCAGCTCCGCATACGAACTGTTTCGTCAGGAAACCAACAAAGCTTGACCAGATCGCGTGGGGGGCCGAAGGGCAGAGCGAACCCTTTCAGGGTTCCCATATCAGATCGCCGTCTGCGCGACGCTGAAACGCAACACGTAGGAGCAGTAGGCATCGCTCGACAGCTCGACCAGATGATCGCCGGGCTGGGTGGTGTGGATGGGGATTTCGATGATCCCGTCCATGCCTGCTTCCCGGAAAATGTCGACGCCCGCACTGTCGTAGGTTTGCTTGTCGTTGCAACTCGGTTCCGAGACTTCCAGTCGCAAAGAGGTGCCGGGGGAGTGGCGATCATCGAGATAGATCTCGAATTTCACATCGGCTTCGCCCATGGTGCGCACGATGAAACGACGAGCGCTGGGGAAGTCGCCGTCGAGGTAGTGGCTGGTGTCGAGAACACAGCGGGCGGTGGCCCCGCAGGCGGTGGGAATGCTGTCCTCACAGACCATGCGATCGAGGCCCAATGTGAAGAACGATTCGTTGCTGCAGGCCCCCAGTCCGAGCCACACGAAGCACAGGGCAATTCGTCCCGTCACAGAGCCTCGACCTTTGCTTGGAAATTTCCGTTCAGAGTGCGGCTGGTAGATTCCGCGGAGTCCGGCGCGACGGTGGTGTGGAACCACCCCGTGATCTCGGCGTCGGCGACGGGTTCCTGATTGAAATGGATCGTGCCCACCTGCATGGGGAAATCGGTGGTCCCATCGGATTCCACCCGCTGCACCGTCCCGCGCGGCAGCCCGTTGACCAGCGAGGTCATGTCGATGTCATTTCCTGCCACCGGTTGAATGTCGCCGATGCTGACCGTGACCTTCGCGGTCATGCCCAGTACAGTCTGCCCGGATAGACGCTGGTACTCGACGGAGACCTGGTCGCCCACCAGGGTGATCCGCACTGAGTTGAAGTCCAGGGAGTACACCTGGGACATGCTGCCGTACAGTCGATTGGGTGAATCGCTGCAACTGGCGAGAAGAAGCAAAGGAACGAGAAGCAGAGTTGCGCGCATCATGGCTCCTTGGCAACGCGCAGGATGGCCTTGCTGGCCCCTGTGACGGAATCGTAGGAGGTCTGTTGGAAGGCGATCACGGCTTTCCCACCCGCGAAAGCCAGCGCGGTGTATTGGCCGTCGTTGACGCCGCTTACGGCGCTGACTTTCTGAATGTTCCAGGTTCCGGCGCTACGGCGGGCCAAATATAGGCCATCCTTGTTCACATCGCAGCCCTGGGCCACGCCGTAGTCGTTGCAGCGATAATAGGCGATCGCGGGATTGTCATCGGCGTCGAAGGCCAATGAGGGGTAATAGCCGGTCACGCCGTCCCGATCCACATCCTCTGTCGCGGTCCAGGTGCTTCCGTCGCTGGATTCGCTGTAGGCCAGTAGCTGACGAGTCTCACCAGCATCAAAGTAGGCAAGCGCATGCAGACCCTGGCGGCTGACGGCAAAGCCGATCTGTTCGCGGATCGTCCCGACGAACAGTTGTTTGGATTCCCAACCCTGGTCGGTTTCATGGTCCAGCCAGATGGCCGGCAGGTGCTCGTTGTAGTGAACGATGGCGGCTTTGCCGGTTGGCGAGAAACCGAGACGGATGTAGCTGCCACCACCACGGGCCACGTCCGCGGTGAAAATGGAATAGTCATCGCCGCGCGCGAACTCCACATCTGAGCTGTTGAAGTCGGTGTCCGCGAAACCAAAGTGCAGGTCGCGGAATGCCACCGCCAGCTTGCCCGAGGATGAATCGAGCGCCACCGCAGGCCAGTAGCCGGTAGCATCGCCTAGATTGCACACGTTCTGGGCCGCTGCGGACGTGCAGTTGGCCGCCTGGTCAGGTGGCATGCCGCTTGACTGGGAACCCGCCGCGATGGTGAGCGGCGTTCCCAGGACCCCACCGCTGACGCTGGCCAGAAGCATGTCCGAGGCCCCGCAGCGGAACTGCGCGGATGGACCGCCGGTGTACGCCAGCATCGGCACACCCGTGCTGTCGAACGCCAGCCCCACTCCCATCATGGTGGTGTACGGCTGCGAGGTGGCGATTGTCCCGACGAAGCCGTCGGCCGAGGAAAGCACGACGCAGATGTCGTAGACCGTGGCCGTGGCAGCACGATTTTCTATGGTGCACGTGGCCTGGCCGCTGGTTGGTGTCAGCGAGGCAAAGGCCACCTGCGTGCCAGACGATGCCGCCACCGTCTGATAGCCTGCCTCTGGCCCGTTTAGCCCGCATCCGGAAACATCGAAGAACTGCCAGGCTACGGGGCCGCTTGCCGTATCCACCGCCTGTCCGTCCCGCCTGGCACTTGCATTGGGCTGGCCGCCACTGCCTCCCGAACAGGAGAGAGCCACACTACCCACGATCACAAGCGACAAGATGATTTTGATGTGCACGCCCAGTGAGTGTCCACCCACAGTATCGGCCCGTCAACCTCGTGGGGCAAGGTGAGCAAGGGTACTCGTCAGTGCGCATGATCACGGCATCGCAGGTCCACTCGTGCTAGCCGCCCCGTCGGGCGACGATCTCTTCGATGCGCGTGCGCAGGTCGCCGTCGCGCAGTGTGACCGTCACGTTATCGCCCTGGTGCAGGTCGGCGCAGCTTCGCAGCACCTGGCCCCCCGGCCCTCGCGCCAGGCTGTAGCCGCGATCCAACACCTTGAGCGGCGAAAGCGCGTCGAGTTTGCCGGCGAGCGATTCCAGGGCACGCCGTCGATGCGCGACCAAGGAGGTTCCTGAGGCGACCAATCGCCGCTCGGCCGCGGCCAAAGCGGCACGCTGATCGGCGATCCGGCGCTGGGGGTGCGAACGGAAAAGGCGCGCCTCGAGCGCGCGCAGGTCGGTGCGCTGCCGGGCGCTGGCGGCGTGCAGGGCACGGACCGCGCGATCCACGAAGTCGTCCAGATCCTGACGGCGCAGGTCGATGAATCGGCGTGGATCGCCGAGGGCGACTCGGGCCCGTTCTAGGCGCAGGCGCAGCGAGCGCGTCTCGGCATGCAGGGCGCGACCCAGTCGTCGCCCCAGAAGGTGCAGCTCGGCCAGAAGCTCGGCTGCCACTGGCACGGCCAGCTCGGCCGCTGCTGAAGGCGTGGGCGCACGCAGGTCGGCCACGAAGTCAGCGATGGTGAAGTCGGTCTCGTGGCCGACCGCCGAGATGACCGGGACCGGGCAGGCAGCAATGGCCCGCGCCAAGGCTTCGTCGTTGAAGGCCCACAGGTCTTCCAGCGAGCCACCCCCGCGCGCCACGATGACCACGTCCACATCGGGCACTTTCACAATTTCGGCCAAGGCCGCCGCGATGGCAGCGGCCGCGCCTTCGCCCTGCACCGGGCTGGGCGCCAGCAAAATGGGCAAAGGGAAACGGCGGTGAGCCACCCGTACGATGTCGCGAATCACGGCACCCTGAGCCGAGGTCACCACACCCAGCCGGCGCGGCAGAAAGGGCAGGGGACGCTTGCGTTCCGGATCGAAGAGACCCTCGGCTGCCAGCTTCTGCTTGAGCTGCTCGAAAGCCAGCGCCCGGGCTCCCGCGCCGGCAGGCTCGATCCCGTGGACGGAGAGCTGGAAGCGGCCGCGTGCTTCGTAGATGGTGAGGCGGCCCCGACAGCGCGCCTGCTGCCCGTCTTGCAGCCGAAAGCGCAAGCGAGCCGCCTCGCGTGCGTACATCACGCAGTCGAGTTGCGCCTCCGCGTCCTTCAAGGTGAAGTAGAGATGTCCGTTGGCCGAGCGCTTGAGGCCGGAGACTTCGCCTTCCACGTGCACATCGGAGAAGCGGGATTCCAGAGTCAGGCGAGCCGCGCGCACCAGATCAGACACAGCGAAGATGTGCGTCTTCGAGGCTGCGGGCGATTCACTAGGCGGCGCGCCGTGCGCCGGAGCGGCGCCGACACCAACGCTGGGAACTGGCGAGCCCACCTCGGTCGACGCGGCCGTCGCGGCTTCCGTGAGCGGGGCGGCGTGCGATGGCGGCTGCGCTGCCAATCGGCTGTCGAATGAAAGCTGGCTGGAGTCGTCCTCAGCTGCAGGCTTGGAGGCCGCATCCGGGGGGGCTTTGCCTCGGCGCGGGCTCACCGCAATCCCCGCGCCGCCGCACGTTCGTAGTCGGCGGCATTGGTGCGTAAGGCCTCCAGATCCGCGCTGGCCGCCCGCTTGAGCGTCTCCGCTTCAGCAGCCAGACCGGCGAAGCCCCAGCCGAAATCGGGCTTGCTCATCTTGCGAAAGACGAGCCGACCGGCAGGCCATACGATTTCGGCCTCGCTGCCCGCGGCGTTGGTCACCGGCGCGCGATCGCCGGCTGCCGCGAGCTGGCTGGCCAAGTTGGACCACCATTCGGGAGGCAGCGACTTGGCGAAGAGAGCGGCAGCATTCTCGCTGGTAGCCGCCGGCGCAAAGCGCCGGATCAAGCGCTCGCGTTGCTGTCCCTCGGGAAGGTTGCTGAGCGTGATGTCGTACGACTCGCGGCCGGCGCGATGGACGGTCATCCACGACCACTGCGTGTCCAGATCCAGCGCGCCCCAGAGCCGTGCCGGATCGCGCGCCGCCACGGCCGCTGCTAGTCGCGCCTTGGCTTCGGCCGGGGTCTTGCATCCGCGCTGCCAGCAGGCCGAAGCCAAAAACAAGGGCGATGTCAGCAGGAGCGCTGCAAAAACAATGCTGAGGGAGGATCGGAGCTTCACAGGTCGTGACCGCGCATCGAGTTGTTATCGGAGGCGAAGCTAATGCCGGCCGGGCCTGGGCGCAACCGCTGCCGGCGCAAATAGCAATCGGCGACCTGTGGTCACCCCATAGTCCGCGATGCAGGTGGTGACTAGGTGAGCGGCTCCCTGAACGGATTCGTGCTAGATTGGCGCCCGCTCGACGGTGAACGACGCAAGCAAAACCACCCCTCCTGCGGCCAATGCGCCGCTGCCCGACGGCGGCCTTGCTGTGCCCGCTGGCGAGGACGAGTTTGCCGGCATCCGGTCCTCGTCCCGGCGTCATCCTGTGATCGCCTTGGCCACGGCGGCGCTGGCCTGCTTCTTGGTCTTCCAGATCAAGGACGACGTGCGCTATGCCCTCTCGCCCAGCGTGGCGAAGGACCTGGGCGATGCGCGTGCGATCAGCATGGCGAAGCTTGAGTCGCTGCCCATCAATCGAACCGTGCGTCTGGCGGGCCACGCCGATCGTGAGAGCGCCGTGGTGCTTGACACGCAGGGGGCGTGGAATTTCATGCAGTTTTTTCGCTTGCTGGGCACCAACAACCGAATCTTCGTCAGGCGCGCCGCCGACCCCTTGCCGGCCGAGCTGGCTGCCCATGACGTGTTCGTGGGCCGGCTCATGCGTTTTTCCGACCTGTCGTATCAGGAGGCCATTCGCCGCTACTTCGCAGGTCACGTGAGTGCGACGCACTTGTTCGCGCCGGCGGAGGTGAGGACCGCGCTGGCCCAGGCGTCGGGCGGCTCGCTGACGATCACCGACCTGCTCGGTGATCGCGTCACCCTTGCTGCCAACGATGAGCTGGTCATCGACGTGGACCGCCCCGGCCACATCCGGGTTGTCTTTCCACGCGAGCGATTTGCCGACCAGGCCGCCGCTCGGGCTGCAGTGGAACAGCAAGGCGGGCAGGTAATCGAGGAGCCCAGCGATGCTCCCGATCCCAAGAGCTTCGAGCTGGTGGTGACATTCCCGCCCGAGCGGCGCGACCAGGCCTTGCAGGCCCTGGGTGAAATGGACCGGCGGCTGCACCTCCGGCCCGCACACAGCACACACCAAGCCCGCGTCGCTGACCTGGCCGCGAGGGCCGACGCCATCGTGGCAAGGACCGCGGGCGCCGAGCCGCAGACTTTCCCGGTTGCCCAGATTCAAGGCATCGGCACCGTGGCTCCGGTGCAGATCCCCGACGACGCGCTCATTCTCTTCGAAGGCGAACGGCCACGCGAGCATGTGAAGACGCTCATCATCGCGGTTCTCCTGCTCGGCTTTGCCCTTGCCAATTTGTTGGCCTTGCGCCGCTGAGATGTCAGATAGGGTTTCATCATGATTCGGCTGCACGACACGCGGGCCAGGAAGAAGGTGGAATTCCAGCCGCGCGAACCAGGCAAGGTCTCCCTCTACGTATGCGGCGTGACCGTGTACGATCTGTGCCACGTGGGGCACGCGCGCACCGCCGTGGCGTTCGACGTGATTGTTCGCCACCTGCGCGCGCGCGGTTTCGACGTGCGCTTCGTGCGCAACATCACCGACGTCGACGACAAGATCATTCGCAAGGGGTTGGCCGAAGGGCGGCCTGCCGCCGAGGTTGCGCGCTTTTACGCCGACGCGATGGCCGCCGACATGGAGGGTTTGGGTGTGGCACCGGCCGACGTCGAGCCGCGCGCCACCGCGCACATTCCCGACATGATCGACGTCATTCGCCGGCTGGAAGAACGCGGTTTGGCCTACGCTGCGGGCGGCGACGTATACTATTCAGTGGCTGGCTTCCCCAACTACGGCGGCCTTTCAGGGCAAAGCCCCGACGAATTGCAGGCCGGCGCACGCATCGAGGTGGGCGAGCACAAGAAGAGCCCACTGGATTTCGCGCTGTGGAAGGCAGCCAAGCCGGGCGAGCCCTCCTGGGAGAGCCCTTGGGGGCCGGGCCGGCCGGGCTGGCACATCGAGTGCTCGGCCATGTCGCATCGCTATTTGGGTGATGCCTTCGACATCCACGGCGGCGGTTCGGATCTGATCTTTCCCCACCACGAAAACGAGATCGCCCAGTCCGAAGGTGCGTTCGACGCGTTTGCGCGCTACTGGATGCACTCGGGGATGCTCAACTTCGGCGGCGAGAAAATGTCCAAGTCGCTGGGCAACGTGGTCACCATCCGCCGTGCCGCCGAGACGCACGACCTCGAGTCGTTGCGCCTCCTTCTCATTAGCGTGCACTATCGCAGCCCGGCCGCCTTCAGCATCGCGCGCGACGACGCGGGCCAGCCGGTGTACCCCGATCTCGACGAGGCCGAGGCGCGGCTCGACTACTTCTATCGTACCCTGGAACGGCTGGATGCATTCGTCGGCACTTTGGCGAGCCCGCCCACGCTGCCCCCGTCGGAGCTGGCCACGCGTTTTGTTGAAGCCATGGACGACGATTTCAATACCGCAGCCGGCATCGGACACCTGTACGATGCCTTCGTGCTGGCCAACAAGCTGCTCGACGATGCCAAGGCGGCGCCCAAGGCGGAGCGACAGTCGACGCTGACGGCGCTGGCGCGCGACGCGCGTATGGTGGGCGCGACGCTCGGGATCATGCGGCGGCCGCCGGCTGAATTTCTAAACAGCCGGCGCACGCGTTTGTGCGTGCGACGCAAGATCGATCCCCAGTCCGTCGAGTCCAGTATCGCCGAACGCGCTGCGGCCCGTGCGGCCAAGCAGTTCCAGCGCGCCGACGATATCCGTGCCAGCCTGAAAGCGCGCGGTGTGGAGCTCATGGATGGCCCCAAGGGAACCACCTGGCGCGTGGTCTAACCCAGAGCCGATTTACCGCTTCTGATCGCTCTTCGAGAGGTACGCGAGAATCACGTCATCCAGGCTGCGCGTGCTCACCAGGCTCTCCGGCGGCGACTCTTGCGGAATAGGAGGGGGGGCGGCGGTGCGAGGCGCGGCGGCAGCGTCGGCCCTCTCGTCCATGGGCGTGGCTGGTGGCACGCCTGGCTGGGACGGACGGCGTGCGATGAGATTGGGGTGGCTGCCTTCCTGGACGACATAGGGAACCCCGCCTCCAGGTCGTCGCGGGCGCGGCGCCACCGGGCGGGCCGCGGCTGGTTTCTTGGCGCCGGCACCCACAACGATCCGGCGCTGGACCACGACAGGCGACGCGGGGCTGCTGGGGGCCTGGGTCTTGGGGGACCGCCTGTCGTCGGGCGGCGTACCGGTCTCGTCGTTGGGATCAGGCACCGCCATGTCGCGCGTGGGTCGCTTGAAGGTGTAGGTCCCGCGCCCCGGGAGGGTGGGCCGGATGCTGTGCACGGGCAGCGGTTCGGGCGTCCGCATCCTCTGCGGAGGCGGGGTGGGAATGGAATCCAGATCGAGGATTTCCGGGCCTGGGCTCGGGGTCGCCTCGGACCGCGCGGCGCGCGCCTGGGGCGGCTTCGGATGCGCTAACGGTGCTTCCGTATCGCTTGCGAAGAGCACCGGCGGTGACACCTCGGCGACAGCTTGGCGAGGAGAGGTGAAGATCTCGCCCCTGCCCGCAAAGAAATCTTCCAGGCGGTCATCATACAGACCCTGCTTCAGCTCTTTGAGGATCTCTTTATGCTGCCCCTGCATCATCCCGCGCACGCCGTCCTCGGTGGACGCGGCGTCGTACTGGAACCGCTTGGTTGCCAGAATGCTGCCCTCGAAGAACAGATGCGTGAACAGGTGGGGATTGGCCGGCCCTGAATCCTCAGTCTGCACGTGCAGGATGCGTCCTCCGTAGCGGACGTTGTGGTTATACCCGAGCAGCGGGCTGCGATTCAGCTTACCCATCAAAAAGCTAAGTATAGCGCCTGCGCCGATTGTGCTAAAATTGCTTTGTAGCAGGTTCCCGATGGTGAACGTCACTGCCACCAAGATCCGCGACAATACTCGACCGGCATCCTCTGGCGTGGGCCGCCCCTACAGTGGCTATCTCATCAGCTTTCCCACCGTCGGTCGGGGCATGGTCATCTTTCGCGATCCCAGCGGCCACCGCATGGTGACCACTCCTGTGCGGCGGGTGCTGAGCGAGTTCGGGGCTGCGGACATCTACGTCGAGACGGAAAACTCAGTGTATCGTCTGCGGTTCCGTTCCGCCCCGGCGGTTGAGGCTGCGGCCAGCTCGACGGTGAAATCGGGTTAGTTTTCGACGCCAGCCTGGCGGTGAAATTTCGACAGTGTGGGGGCGGGACGGCCCGCAAACGGGCTTGAGCCTTGATTTCTCGGCGGCTAGCAGGCCCTGGCCATCGTGGAACGGCGGTTGCAAGAGGCGGCATCCATGACCAGCATCTCGTGCTACGCTGTTCGCCATACCAGCATGGTTCGTCACGCGCTGATTCTTGCGGCGGGACGCGGCCGCCCGGTCGCTGACCCGGAGACGCCCAACTGCCTCTGTGCGGTGGCAGGAGTTCCCCTGATCGTACGCACGCTGCGTGGGCTGGCCGGCGCGGGTGTCCGGCGCGTGGGCATCGTGGTGGGTTGGAAAGGCGATGAGCTGCGCCGGCGCATTGAAGCCTTGTGCGCGTCGGAGCCAGGCCTTTCGACGGAAATCCTCTTCATCGACAATCCGGCTTGGGAAAAGCCCAACGGATTGTCGGTCCTGGCCGCGCGTTCCTTCGTGACCGAGCGGACCCTATTGGTGATGGCCGACCAAATCGCGGCGCCGCACTTGGTGGGCGACATGGCCAAGCTGCCCGCGAGCGGCGCGGCCACCGTGTTGGCGGTCGATCGCGATCTGTCGCGCGTGTTCGATTTCGATGACGCCACCAAGGTGCGCCTGGCCGCGGCCCAGGGCAGCGAGACCCTGTGCCACGTGACCTCCATCGGCAAGGACCTGGCGGTCCACAATGCCGTCAGCGCTGGTCTCTTCGTCATGTCGCCCTCGCTCGTCGCTTGTCTTGATACCTTGGCGGCGTCCGGCGCCCCCTCGCTGACCGAGGGTGTGGCCGAGGCCGCGCGGCGCGGGCTGGTCGAGGCGTACGACGTGGCTGGCGCGGTATGGCAGGATGTGGATTCGGCGGATATGCGCCAGCATGCCGAATGGCTGCTGCGGGTTTACGGCGATGGCCTGCGCCACCCGGATGTGCGCGGTACAGCGCGATCCACCGGCACTGACACACTCGCCCTCATCGAACGCTTGCTCGCCGAGAAGGACGCTCCCCGCTACACCCTCTTCAATCCAGGGCCCGTGATGACCTCCGCGCGGGTCAAGGCGGCCTTGGTCCACCACGACATCTGCCACCGAGACGAGGACTACTCGGGCGTGGTGCGCCGGCTGCAGCAGAAGCTGCGCCCTGTGTTCGGAGCGTCGCCCGAGCATGAAATGCTGCTGGTGACCGGCTCGGGCACGGCCGCCATGGAAATGGCGATCTCGTCGGTGGTGCCGCCCGGCAAGAAGATCCTGATCGTCGAGAACGGCGCCTTCGGCGAGCGCTTGGCCGAGATCGCGCAGCTTCATCACCTGGCGTCGGTGCGGCTCGCCTGCCCTTGGGGCAGCCTGCCTGACCCTGCTGCGCTCGAGTCGGCGCTGGCGAACGACCCCGACATTGCTGTGGTGGCCATGATCCACCACGAAACCTCAGTCGGCGTGGTGAACCCGGTGGGAGCCATCGGGCGCGCGTGCCGTCAGCGCGGCGTGATCCTGGTGGTGGACGCAGTCTCTTCACTGGGCGTCGAGGATCTGGACGTCGTCCGTGACAGTGTGGACATCTGCTACTCCTCGGCCAACAAGTGCCTGCACTCGTGCTCGGGTGTGTCGTTCCTGTGTGTGGCGCCCACGGTTTGGCCGCGCATCGAGTCCATCCCGCCGCGCGTGTACTACTTGGATCTGCGACGCTATCGCCGCTACCTGACCGAGCTTGCGCAAACACCGTTCACCCCGGCGGTGTCGTCGTTCTTCGCGCTCGAGACTGCGCTCGACGAATTGTTCGAGCAGGGTGGGGTGGCGGCCCGCCGCGAGACCTACCGCCGGCGCAACCTGCTCATCAGGCGCGTGCTGACCGATCTAGGTTTCCAGTCCCTGACCAACACTGGCCGCGAGTCGCACACCATCTCGACCATGCGTGTGCCTGCGGTGATTGCCGTCGACGAGCTGTACACCCGCCTCAAGGAACGCGGCTTCATTATCTATCGCTGCAAGGGCGAGCTGGGCTTGCACTACGTCCAGATTTCGAACATGGGCGAACTGCCCGACGCCACCATCGATGCCTTCCTGGGCGCGGTGGCCGACGTGGTGGGCGCGGCACGCGAGGCAGCGCGAGTGAAAGATCGCGGGCGCCTGCGCTCGGTGTAGCTCATTCTCGGTCGACGCGGTCGAGTTTATTGCGGGCGTCCGTACGTTGACCCACAATGCGGCCAAGTCACAGCAAGGCGTTTGGAGAACGCGCCTAGCGCGGAATCCAGCGTTGCATGCGTCAGCTGATCGATCACGGTTTCCGACGGAGTCAAGCCCGTGTGCACGATCGCTGGGGTCACAACCTCCACAGGCCGTTGATGTCGCTTTTTCTACAGTGTAAGTAAACTTACACTAAACTCGGTGTGAAAGTTGGCGATTATCAGAGTCGCGAACTCCGGGAAAGTCGATTTGTACGATCTTTTCTTTCGGGCAGAACTGGCCATGTTCACATACGGCAACGTAGTAATTGCAACATGTTGAGCGCTATTCTTGGCGCACATGTAATGACCTGTGCTCACATCTAACCACCACGATTTGGTCATAGTGATCACAAAAAGTGCGTGACAAAACAGTTCCCATGTTTATCATGGCGGTATCGTCGGTTTTCCCACGCAGGCACTGCTTCACGAAACAGCGACCAGGAAAGGAAGACAGGAAGACATGAGAATCAGCAAGCTGCTCTCGGTTCTGACGACCATCGGTGTGCTGGTGGTCGGCATTCACGGAACGCTGTCTGCGGCGTCAGCGCAGGCGAACCTTCCGATATCCGTCACCGTCGCCAACAACTGTACCATCACTGCGCTCGCTGTCGGCTTTCCGAACTACGACCCGATTGTTACGCACGCGACGACTCCGGACAACAGTACCTCGGGCTCGGTGACCATCACTTGCACCAAGGGCTCTACGACCACTATCGGACTGAGCCTCGGCGCGAATTTCACCGGAACCCAGGCTCGGATGCTGAACGGGACTGCAAACTACCTGAACTACGGGCTCTATCAGGATGCCGCCCACACGATCGTCTGGGGCAACGCCGCGCCTAATCTCTACACGCCACCCGCCGCTCCAAGCAAGGCCGCGCGCACCTATACCGTCAACGCACAGATTCCCGCCGCGCAGGACGTCCCGGCCGGCGTGTACTCCGACACAGTCGTCGCCACCGTCAACTTCTGATTTCGACCGAGAAACCCCCACCCAAAGAAGGAGAACGCCCCATGATGAACAGGACCGCGAAGCTCGTACTCACCTCATCCGCACTGTTCCTCGCATTTTTTGTCGGCAGGCCAGATACGGCCCAGGCCGTAGGAATAACAGACAATGTCACCGTCTCGACAACTGTCACCAGGGCTTGCTCGATAAATGCTACCGACACCCTCGCTTTCCCCAACTACGATCCCAGCAGCACCACGGACACCACGACGACCGGCACTATCGGTTTCCAATGCACCGTGGGCGTGAATCCAACGATCGACTTGGGGAATGGCCTGAATTCGGTCGCAGCGGGCGGCGGGTTCCGAGGAATGGCGAATGGCAGTAACATCCTCCCGTACCAAATCTACTCAGGGTCGCTGTCCGGTTCTGTGTGGGGGACCCTCCTCTCTGGGACCTCAGTAGTCGCGACAGGCTCGGGCTTACCAGCCACCGTCACGATGTACGGGAGGATCCCGCTGGGAAAGACTTCAGTGATCGCCGGCCTCTACCAGGACACCGTCGTGGCCACCCTCAACTTCTAGAGAATCAGCGAAACTTTTCAATCGACTGAACGGGCGTATCCTGACTGGCTATGGGGAAGTCTAAGCTCCTGTTGGCTCTGATGCTCGGCGCATTCTTGGGCCTGAGCAGCGGGGCCGATGCCAGTTCTTTCAACGTCAATCCAGTCACGATCTCCTTGTCTGGCAGGGGGCAGAGTGCCTTGCTCAGCCTGCAAAACCAGAGCGACGAGGAGATAAGGTTCAAGATCGCGGCGAAGGAGTGGAGACAGAGCCCCAAGGGCGAGATGGAGCTTCAAGACACAAAGGACATCGTGGTCTATCCCGCTATGCTGACCCTGGCGCCCAAGCAAGAACGCAAGCTGCGCGTGGGAACCACGGTCCTGCCGGGCGCAAGTGAGAAGAGCTACCGCATCTTTGTGGAGGAGATGCCGCCACTCAAGTCGCCCAAGGTCGAGAAGTCCGAGGTGCGGGTACTCACCAAGATGGGCATTCCAGTCTTTCTTGAACCGGCAAAGCCTGCGGTGGCCGGTGCTGTTGAGGGCATGGCCGTGGCCAAGGGCGTGCTCGGCTTCACCGTCAAGAACACCGGCAACGTTCACTTCCTGGTGCAGACGGTGCAAGCCAGGGCTTTGGATGCGGCTGGCGCTACCCTGTTCGAGAAGAAGCTGGACGGCTGGTACGTGCTGGCCGGCGGGACCCGGGTGTGGGAGGTCGAGATCCCGAAGGATGCCTGTGCCAAGACCAAGTCCTTTTCGATTGAAGTGCAGGCAGCGGAGACCAAGTTCAACGGCCGTCTGGACAAGCCCGTGGCGGGCTGTGGTCCCTGAGCGACCAGGGCGCGGTGCTCGCCTGGTCTTCAAGATGGAGCTGGGGGGTGACCGCCGCAATCGTTGCTGCGCTTGCCAGGCCGGCCCTGGCCCAGACAGACGGCTCGGCTGATGCTGGCGCGAATGCGCTGGACAGCGCAGCCGATGCTGGTCAGCCGCTGCTCCTGTCTGCCGTAGACGCGATCCCAACCCAGGCCGACGGGGGCCCCCAGCCAGATTCTTTGCAGGGGATAGAATCCGGCGTGGCCCAGGTTGATAGCCAAGCCGAGGAGGGGCAGCAAGCCTTTCTCCAGGCCAGCATCAACCAGAGCAGCATCGGCGACGTGCTGGTGGTCGTGCGGCAAGGCGACCTCCTCATGCGTGTGGCTGATCTGGAAACCGGCGGGGTACACATACAGGACGGCAGGCGGGAGAAGCGCGGCCCCGATCTCTTCGTATCGCTCCGTTCGCTCAGCCCGAAGATCACCTACGTCTTTGATGAGGCCAACCTGAGCCTGGCTATCATGGCGGATCCGTCTCTCTTCGGGGCCAGCGTCGTGGATCTGCGGCCCAAGCGGCCAGAAGGGATCATCTACGACACGGCCCCAAGCATGTTCGTCAACTACTCACTCAGCGGCAACGACTTACAGAGCCCGGAGAAGAACGCCAGTTGGAACGGCTTTGCCGAGGCTGGGCTCAGTGTTCGCGGAGACCTTCTCTATAGCAGCGGTGAACGTCTGCAGAACGGCACCTGGGCACGCCTCATGACCAATCTGACCTTTGATTGGCGGGACAAGCTGACCCGGATCATTGCCGGCGACTCGACTGCCACCAGCGACGCCCTGGGCGGGTCCTTGGTGATGGGCGGGCTGAGTGTGACGCGTACCTTTGCGCTGGATCCCTATTTCATGATGCTTCCGACGAGGCAGCTTGGCGGCACGCTGCTGACTCCCTCCACGGTCGATGTCTACGTCAACGGTCAGCTCGTGCGCCGTGAGACGCTGCCACCGGGTCAATTCAGTCTGCAGAACGTGCCCGTGACCACGGGCAGTGGTTCCACCAGCGTGGTGATCCGCGACGCCTTTGGCACCGAGCGAACCATGGTCAGCCCCTACTATTTGGCGCTCGGCACCCTGGCCAAGGGGTTGTCAGATTTCAGCTACAACCTGGGATTCCAGCGTAATAACTACGGCATTAAGAGCTGGGACTACGGGGATCCGGCCTTGCTCTTTCGCCATCGTGTCGGCGTTACCAACTGGCTGACCCTGGGCGGCCGTATCGAGGGAACGCCGCACATGATAAGCGGCGGCCCCAGTGCGGCCGCGCGCCTGCCAGTTGGCGAGTTGGGCGTTCTGGTGGCAGTCAGCGGCACAATGGAGTCATGGACGACGCTGGAAACCGCGGGAGATCCAGGGGGCGGCCCGTTGCTGCGTACCCAGCGCGGAAGTCCCGGCGCTGCAGCCTTGCTCTCGTATTCCTACCTGGGGCGGCCAGTCAACTTCCAACTAGGCGCACAAATTCAGACTGACCGCTATGTCAACCTGAGCCTGCCGCTCGAAAGCGCTGGGAAACCTCTAGATCGGAGGCTGCGGGATTTCACTGCCACGGCAGCGATGCCTGTGGGCAAAGTGGCTCTGGTGTCGCTGCAGTACCTGGGCGCTGATTGGCGCTATCAAGGCTGGACCAACACTATCATCCTGGCTGGCAACCGGACCATCACGCGCAGGCTGTATGCCTTCGTGAACCTGACCAACACCTACGCGAGCGGAAAACCCGTCGAGTTTGACACCTTTGTCGGGCTCAGTTACGCGTTTGGGGAGCGGACCACGGCCAGCGCAAACCGAAGCGACCGCTGGGGCGGAGACGGCCGCAGCGGGACCAACCATCTGGATGTCCAGCGTTCGCTGCCCATCGGCCCGGGGTACGGCTATCGCGTGGTGGCCGAGCAGGGCAACAACGACCACGAGGAAGTGCTGGCCCAATATCAGGGAACGCACGGCCGCATCGATGCCGACTATCGCCGTGATGGCTGGACAGGATCCGACCCGGGCCACGCCACGTTGACCGGCATGGGCGGGATCGTGCTAATCGGTCGCGACATCTTCTTTACCCGCCCTCTGACGGACAGCTACGCCCTCATCAGGGTTCCGGGTGTGGCGGGCGTCCACGGCACCATCAGCAACCAGGTCGTGGGAACGACCAGCCAGAACGGCAATCTGTTGGTCCCCAACCTGCTTTCGTACTACGGCAACCGCATCGGGATCGACGACAAGGACATTCCGCTGGATTACAACATCGGGGCTACCGAGATGACCATTGCACCCCCCTATCGCGGCGGCGCGGTGGTCAGCTTCCCGATCCGGCGCGTGCAGAGCGTTTCAGGGATCGTCGTGGTCGAAGATCAGGGCAAGGCGACGGTTCCCTCGTATGGACAGATCACCGTCCAGGTCGAAGGCAAGCCGGTGGATTCGCCGCTGGACGAGGCCGGCAGCTTCTATCTTGAGAACGTGCCGCCTGGTTCATATGCGGCCGAGGTTCAGTACGCGACCGGGGTGTGCAGCTTCCGGCTCGCAGTTGTGGCTGGCGCCACGGCGCTAGCCAACGTGGGCACGGTTCGGTGTATCGTTCCTAGGAAGGAGTCGCAATGAGAGGCGCGCGGTGGTTGATATCGCTTTCTGTGCTGGGCGCGCTCTTGCTCGTCGGGGGCCGCTCGGCGTCGGCGCAAACATGCACCATCACGACCACGACTGTGCCCTTCGGCCTCTACGACGTCTTCTCCTCCGCCCCTCTCAACTCGACCGGGAGCGTGACCTACACCTGCAGCAACCCAACCAGAGTCGCGGACACCATCACGATATGGATGAGCAAGGGGAACGGGACGACCAACAACCCGCGGCAGATGACGGGCGCAATCGATCGGCTGAACTACTACCTTTGCCAGGATGCCAACTGTACCAAGCTCTGGGGAGACAAGTCGTACCCATCCGATTCCGGACCCATCACCATCCCGGCTGGAACTGTGAATCTAAGTGTTTCATTGCCCATCTACGGCATGATCCCGGCTGGTCAAGACGTTTCAGCCGGCATCTACACGGACACAGTCCTTGTCGAAGTGGACTTCTGACGCGCGACTCGACCGTCGGCCGGGCGACTGCTCATAGGCTTTTCTCCCGCCGGCCAACCGACCATGATCTGCACATACGGAGCAGAAAACCAAAGGAAACTAGCTAGTTGAGATTCATGAATCGCAGGCACGGATTCTGCTCTCTCAATAGGCGTGAGCAGCAGATGGAGCAACCAACCGGACCGACTACGCGGCAACCCGCGCCGGTGGATTCTGGTTGGGGCATGGATCGTCTTCTGCCTGACACTGGTTGGCAATTCGCGTTTCGCTGCGGCAGACAAGCGCAGCGCGACCGTGACCGTGTCTGTGCGCGTGGTTGACAGCTGCAGAATCGACGCAGGCAGCGTCTCGACCAACGACACCTTCGATCTGAAAATGCGCTGCAGCCCGTCGGCTCGGCCAAACGTCCGTTTCGAGCCAGCCCCACAGTCCACAGGCGCCGTCAGCATGGCGCCCTCGGCGGATGGGGTGCGCACTCTGCGCATCGATTTCTGACTTCGCGCTTTCTGCGCTTGACACGGAAGCTACTGGCGCTTATCACTCTTACGTAAACGTAAGGGTTTGATTGTGGCAGCAGAAATCAGCGCAGAATCGCTATCCCTACTCAAAGTTGGTGATATAGCGCGTCGAACGGGAAAGACCGTCCGGGCCATACACCTCTATGAAGAGTTGGGCCTGCTCAACCCAGCGGTGCGGTCCAAGGGCGGCTTTCGCATGTACCGGGGGGACGGGGTCAAGCGCATCGAGTGGATCCAGAAGCTGCAGGACATGGGTTTCTCGCTGACCGAGATCAAGGTCTTCCTGCGCGTGTGGGAAGAAAGCGCCACCGCGCCCAAGGCCATGGCCACTGTGCGCGAGATCTTCACCGACAAGTTGCGGGAAACGCGCGAGACCATCGGCCGCCTCACTCGCCTGGCCGACGAGCTTTCTGAAAGCCTCGCCTTCCTCGAAGGCTGCCGTTCTTGCGATCAGGGTCAGCACCAGCGCGAGTGCGGCGGCTGCGGCCGATCGGATCACGAGGTTCCCTTGCTGGTGGACGGAATCGCAAAGCGCTGAACCATGGCCCCCAAACTTCCCATCTACATGGACAATCACGCGACCACCCCGGTGGATGCGCGGGTGCTCGACGCCATGTTGCCGTATTTTCGCGAGGATTTCGGCAACGCCGCCAGCCGGTCGCATGTCTTTGGCTGGAACGCCGAGCGCGCCGTGGAGCAGGCGCGCGAGCAGGTGGCGGCGGTCATCGGCGCCTCGGGGCGCGAGATCGTCTGGACCTCGGGCGCCACTGAATCCGACAACCTGGCCATCAAGGGCGCGGCCGACTTCTATCGCGACCGGGGCAACCACATCATCACCGCCGTGACCGAGCACAAGGCCGTGCTCGACACCTGCAAGCGGCTGGAGAAGTCGGGCTTCGAGGTGACCTATCTGCCAGTGGAGCGCGACGGCCGGGTGAACCCGCAGGCCGTGGCCGACGCCCTGACCGATAGGACCATCGTGGTTTCCATCATGCTGGCCAACAATGAGGTGGGCACCATCAACCCGGTGGCCGAGATCGGTCAGGTGGTCAAGGCGCGCGGGGCGATCTTTCACATCGATGCGGTTCAGGGCGTGGGTAAGATTCCCTTCGACGTCGCCACCTCGCACGCCGATTTGGTTTCTCTGTCGGCGCACAAAATGTATGGTCCCAAGGGCGTGGGCGCGCTCTACGTGCGGCGCAAGCCACGCGTACGCATCACTCCCATCATCGACGGTGGCGGCCACGAGCGCGGCATGCGCTCGGGCACATTGAACGTGCCGGGCATCGTGGGGTTCGGCAAGGCAGCCGAGATCAGCGCGGCTGAGCTGGCAGTTGAAAGCAAGCGGCTGCTGGCGCTGCGCGAACGGCTGCGCCTGGGCATCGAGGCGCGGGTCAGCAACACCGTGCTGAATGGCTCGCTCGAACACCGGCTACCGGGCAGCCTCAACATGAGCTTCGCGTACGTCGAGGGCGAGGCCCTGATGATGGCGCTCAAGGACGTCGCGGTGTCGTCGGGGTCGGCGTGTACGTCGGCCTCGTTGGAGCCTTCCTACGTGCTGCGCGCCATGGGTGTGCCGGTAGAGATGGCGCACACCTCAATTCGTTTCGGTCTCGGCCGATTCAATACCGAGGAAGAAGTCGACTACGTAATTGACCTGGTGGCACAAAAAGTGAAAAAGCTGCGCGAAATGTCGCCTTTGTGGGAGATGGCGCAATCCGGAGTCGATATCAACGGCATCCAATGGGCAGGACAGAGCTAGCGCACGAAAGAGAAGCACGAGAAGCACAAAAGGAAGAGTTGTTATGGCGTATAGCGGAAAAGTCATCGACCACTACGAGAACCCGCGCAATGTGGGCAGCCTGGACAAGGACGCGCTCAATGTGGGGACAGGACTGGTGGGCGCGCCGGCCTGTGGCGACGTGATGAAGTTGCAGATCAAGGTGAGCGACGCGGGCGTCATCGAGGACGCCAAGTTCAAGACCTTTGGCTGTGGCTCGGCAATAGCGTCGTCGTCATTGGCGACAGAATGGATCAAGGGAATGACCCTTGAGCAGGCAATGTCGGTCAGAAACACGCAGATCGTGCAGGAGTTGAACCTGCCGCCGGTGAAGATTCACTGTTCGGTGCTGGCCGAGGACGCCATCAAGAGCGCGATTGCCGACTATCGCAGGAAGCAGAACGGCTCGCAGGTACAGGCCGGGCAAGCCTAGGAGAGAGCATTGTCTATCGAAGTCACAGAACGCGCGGTGGAGGAGATTCGCAAGGCCGCGGCCAAGCGTCCCTCGGCGCCCAAGGGCCTGCGTGTGGGGATCCGCGGGGGAGGGTGCACGGGGTTTTCGTACTTGTTCGAGTGGTCGGACGCCGAGGCGCGGGCCGAGGACAAGGTGCTGGAACTCGCGGGCGGCCAGGTCAGGGTCTTCATCGATCCCAAAAGCTATCTGTTTCTCGACGGATCGACGCTGGACTACGCCAGCAGCATGATGGCTCGCGGGTTCAAGTGGACCAACCCCAACGTCAAAGGAACCTGCGGCTGCGGCGAGAGTGTGCAATTCTAGCCCAACCATGATCTGCTGGTCCTGTGAGAAGAACGCTGGAGACGGTATGCTGTGTGCCGGGTGTGGGGCTGTGCAGCCTCCCGATCGCACGGCGGATCACTTTCGCGTGTTCGGCTTGCCCCGCAAGTTCGACCTGGATATGGTCGATCTTGAACGGCGCTACAAGGAGATGACAAAGGTTCTGCACCCGGACCGTTTCGCGCGCGCCGACGGTCGGGCGCGGCGTGCGTCCTTGGAGCGGTCGGTGCAGCTCAATCTGGCGTGGAGCACGCTCTCTGAACCGGTGCCGCGCGCGGAGTATCTGCTGTCGCTGCAAGGCATCGAGGTGGGCGAGTCCGCAAGCAGCAAGAAGTCCGGGGAGGTTGACAACCGGGCGACCCAACCCGTGGACACGGCGTTGCTTATCGAGGTGATGGATTTGCGCGAGGCCCTGGCCGAGGCTCGCAGCCGTGGCGACCGGGCGAAAGTCACCAGCTTGGTCGCCGACGTGCAGGCCCATCACGACAAGGAAATGGCTGAGGTGGCCGTGGGTTTTGCGGCCGCGCAGCCCGACCTTGCCGCTATCGCCGCGCGCATGGTGGCCGCGCGCTACTACCGGCGTTTCCTCGAGGACGCGGAGGCAGATCGTGAAGGCGACCAGGGCACGGCGAAGTAGTCGACAAAGTTCGCCATGCCAGTAGAAGCCCTCTTCGACATCTCTGAGCCGGGTGAGGCGCAAGCCAAAGAGGTTTGCAAGGGGCGTGCGGTCGGCATCGACCTCGGTACCACGAATTCGCTGGTGGCCGTGGTGCAGGCTGGCCAGCCGACTTGCCTGCGCGACGAGCACGGCTCGCTGTTGCCGTCGGTGGTGCACTATGCACCCGACGGTGGCGTGGTGGTGGGCCAGGAAGCGCGCGGATTGGCGGCTCAGGCGCCACAGGACACCATTGCCTCGGTCAAGCGATTCATGGGGCGTGGGCCTCGCGATGCCGAGGCCACACGCCGGTTGACGCCGTACCAGTTCGCCCCGGGCGGCGACAGTGAATCGGTCGTTCGTTTTTCCGTGCTCGGGGGCCAGCGCGCGGTCACGCCGGTGGAAGTTTCGGCCGAGATCTTGCGCGTACTCAAGACGCGCGCCGAGGTCGCGCTGGGTGGCGAGCTGGACGGCGCGGTGATCACGGTGCCGGCCTACTTCGACGACGGGCAACGCCAGGCCACGCGCGACGCCGGTCGCCTGGCGGGCCTTGAGGTCATGCGGTTGCTCAACGAGCCCACGGCCGCGGCCTTGGCCTATGGTTTGGACAAGCAGGCCGAGGGAACCTTCGCTGTGTTCGACCTGGGCGGCGGCACGTTCGACATTTCGATTTTGAAGCTAGAGGGCGGCGTGTTCGAGGTGAAGTCCACCGGCGGCGACTCGGCTCTGGGCGGCGACGATTTTGATCGCGCCCTGGCCGCACACTTGCTGCGGCAGATGGGCTTGCCCGAGGATGCGGCCGGCGACCGTTACCTCACCCGCCGCGTGCTCGATGCGGCGAGAGATGCCAAGGAGGCACTGACCAAGCTCAGCGCGACCGAAGTCGTCATCGAGCGGGGTCCGGGTGACATCTGGCGTGGGACGCTCACGCGCGACGAGCTGGATCACGTGGTGAAGCCGGTTCTCGATCGCTGCGAGCCGCCTGCGCGTCGGGCGCTGCGCGATGCCGGCCTGGAAGCGAAACAGCTTTCCGGCGTGATCCTGGTGGGCGGCGCCACCCGCATGCCTATTGTGCGGCGGCTGGTCGCCAGCGTCTTCGGGTGCGAGCCTCTGGCCGACATCGATCCCGACGAGGTGGTGGCCTTGGGCGCGGCAGTGCAGGCCGATCTGTTGGCGGGCAACGCACGCAAAGACGTGGTGCTGATGGACGTGGTGCCGCTCTCTTTAGGCCTGGAGATGATGGGCGGGGTGGCGGAGAAGCTGATCCACCGCAACACCACGGTGCCTTGCGGCGCTGTGCAGACCTTCACCACCTACGCCGACAACCAGACCGGTTTCGATTTGCACGTGGTGCAAGGCGAGCGCGAGTTGGTGGCCGACTGCCGCTCGCTGGCGCGCTTTAAGCTGACCGGGATTCCGCCCATGCCGGCGGGCATGGCGCGCCTGCAAGTGACCTTCCTGGTCGACGCCGACGGCCTGCTGAGCGTGTCGGCGCACGAGCAGACAACCGGCAAAGAGTCGTCCATCCGAGTCAAGCCGAGCTACGGGCTCACCGACGACGAGGTCGAGCGCATGATTCGCGATTCCTTCGCTCATGCCGAGCAGGATGTGGGCGAGCGCCTGCTGGTGGTCGAGCGCGTGGAGGGAGACCGCATCTTGCAGGCGACACGCGCGGCGCTGGCCGCGTCGGCCGATCTTCTAGTCGAGGGTGAGCGGGCTGCCATTGAGGCGGCGATGGGTGCGCTCGATGAAGTCAAGGCCGGTCGTGACCACCTGGCCGTGCGAGCGGCGATTCAGGCTCTGGACGCGGCTTCCAAGGACTTCGCCACCCGTCGCATGAACCAAGCGCTGGCACAGGGGCTGCGCGGTCAGGACATCGGCGCGGTGGAAAGCAAAGTAGGAAAGTAGGCCATGCCCAGGATCCGTTTCGAGCCTGACGGGATCGAGATCGAGGTCAAGGCGGGCACGACGATTCTGGAAGCGGCAGAGGAGGCCGGCGCGCTTCTCGGGTCGGCTTGCGGTGGCGTATGCGCCTGCTCGACCTGCCATGTCTACGTCAATGAAGGGTCGGACGGTCTTTCGGAAATGGACGAGTGCGAAGAGGACAACCTGGACAAGGCCTTTGACGTGCGTCGCAATTCACGCCTGGCCTGCCAGGCCCGCTTGCAGGCCGAGGGCCGCATCGTCGTCACCATCAGCCCGGCAAGCCGCCAGACCTTCTTTGACGAGCACCCGGAATTGCGGCGCCGGTAGGGCGACCCAGGTCGCCCCTACTCGTCTTCTTCGGCCGCCATCTTGGCGTCGGCGACGACTTTGTCCATGAGGTTGCTGGGCAATTCGTCGTAGTGCGAGAACTCGAGAGTGAACGAGCCGCGACCGCCGGTCATCGAGCGCAGGTCGGACGAGTACTTGAGAGTTTCGGACATGGGCACGTGCGCGCGAATGACTTGATCCTTGCCATTGGACTCCATGCCCTCGACCCGACCGCGGCGCTGATTGAGATCGCCGATGACGTCGCCCATGCAGTCGTCCGGGCAGGTCACCTGTATCTTCATGATGGGCTCGAGCAGGCAGGGCTTGGCCAGCTTGAAGGCAGCCTGGAAACCTTTGGAACCGGCGATTTCGAAGGAACGCGAGTCCGAGTCCACGTCGTGGTACTTGCCGTCGAACAGGCGCACCTTGACGTCGGTCACGCGATAGCCGGCGATAACTCCCCTGGCCATGCGCGTGCGCATCCCCTTTTCGATGGCCGGGATGAACTGGCGGGGCACGGCGCCACCCACGATGGCGTCCTCGAACTCGAAGCCGCTGCCCCGTGGCAGCGGGGCGATGTCGACGTAGCAAACCCCGTACTGGCCGCGTCCGCCGGTCTGCTTCTTGTGCTTGCCCTCGACATTCTTGGCGGTGCCCTTGATGGTTTCGAGATACGGGATCTTGGGCGGCAGGAGATCCACTTCGACGCCCATGCGGTGCAAGCGATCGACCGTGGCCTCGATGTGCAACTGGCCGGTGCCACCGATCAGGATGGCCTTGGACTGCGCGTCGTGGGTGACCTTGATGGCCACGTCCGAGTCGATGATCTCGTTCAGCTTGACGGCAACCTTGTCCTCGTCGCCCTTGGTCTTGGGCTGCAGGGCGTAGGTGATGAGCGGCGCGGGAATCACCGGCTTGGGCATGGCGAAGAGCGAGCGCTCGTCGGCCAGCGTGTCGCCGGTCTTGGTGGTCTTCAGCTTGGCCACAGCGACGATGTCGCCCGCGAAGGCCTCGGCCACCTGATCGCGCGCCTTGCCCTGCAGAACGTAGAGTTGGCCCACGCGTTCTTTGGAATCGTGGTTGACTGAAATCAGGGAGGCGTCGCCGGTGAGCTTTCCAGAAATCACCCGCATGAGGGACAGACGACCAATATCCGAGGTGCAGGTCTTCCACACGTACGCCGCCACCGGTGCCGCGGGATCAGCGCCGCGCTCGGTCGGCTCCTCGCCGATCTTGCCTTTCCAGGGCGGCCGATCCGTGGGAGCCGGGAAGCAATCCACGATAAAATCGAGAAGGGGCTGGATGCCCACGCACAGGCCCGGCGCAGCCGCCAGCACCGGCACCACGGCTTGCCGTCGCACACCCTCGACCAGACCCCGGCGAGCCTCTTCATCGGTCAGGGTGCCGGTTTCCAGATACTTCTCCACCAGGGCATCGTCGGCCGAGGCAATGGCCTCGAGCAGGGCCTCGCGCGCTTTCTTCGCCGCCTCGACCATGTCGGCTGGGACCTCGCCCTCTTTCACGTCGCGCCCCTCTCCCGAAAAGCGGAACGCTTTCATGGAGAGCAGATCCACCACGCCCACGAAATCGGCTTCTTGACCGATGGGGAGCTGCATCGCCACGGCCTTGGTGGACAGGGTTTCGCGTACGTCATCGAGCGTGCGCTGGAAATCGGCGCGCTCGCGGTCCAGCTTGGAGATGAGCACGCAGCGGGGCAGCCCGAGTTCGTCGCACATGGCCCAGGTTCGTTCGGTGTAGACCTGCACGCCGTCACTGGCGGACACCACCACCACGGCCGCGTCGGCCACGTCGAGGGTGATGCGGGTGTCGACCAGGAAGTTTCCGTTGCCTGACGTGTCAAGAATGTTGATCTTGTTCTTCTTCCACTCCACGTGGCCCGCAGCGGCGAAGATGCTGGTTTTGCGCTTCTGCTCCTCGGGCTCGAAGTCGAAGTTCGAGGTATCGTCGTCGACGCGACCCAGCCGCTGGGTCGACTTCGTCGAGAAGAGAATGGCCTCGCCCAGTGTGGTTTTTCCGGAACCACCGTGGCCGACCAGTGCAACGTTTCGAATCTCGTTCGCCGCGTAGCTCTTCATGCATTACCCCTTCAGGTGAATCGCGACCGCCCCAGCTCCATCCCCGAAGTCTGGCGCTTATAAATCACCTGACCGAGGAAGTCGAGGCGGTCATTCACACCATCTGCAGGTCATTCGGGACGCGGCGCGATGGTGAATGCAGGCGGCGGCTGGTCAGTTCTGGCTGGGATCGAGCACGCGGCCCATGAAGAGGATGGCGCCGGTGGGCTGGTCATGCAGGAAGTACAGGAAGGGCCGGTCGGCGTTGATGAGCAGCCCCGTCGGTGCGCCGCTACCCGACATCAAGACGCCTGTGGCGGCGGCGGCCTCGGTGCCTTTTTCCGCGACGTCGATGAAGGCTTTGTGGACGACGTCCCCAATGAAGAGGTTCTGTGTGCCATCCATGCCCGAGAAGTCGGCGACGCCAGAGATGAAGGCCGATGTCATGCCCATGGCTTTGAGTAGATCCACCAAGTCCGCCCCGGTCTCGATCTTGAAGCGGGGAAGGCTAAGAATGACCTGCTGGCTCGTCAGCCCTGCCACCAGTGTCGCCAGCGCGGTTGAATCCAGCGACGATTCGACCTGGCTGAACTGGCCCGCATCAGGTACAACCACCAGCAGAGAAAGATTGTCGTCGGCGTAGGGCAGGGCGGCGGCCACGAAGTTCGTCCCTTGCACCGCCAAGGCGCCGGGCAGGGCGGCGCCCATGAATGTCGCAGTCACGGTGCTGCCGTCGAGAAGCGTGAACGAGCCATCGTGGGTGTTGTTCGGGTCAAACGGGGCTTTCCACGCAGCATTGAGGTAGACCGCGTTAGTCAGAACTAGCTTGGTCGAGCTGTCGACCGAGCCCTGGGGCAGCAGATCCTGGATCTTGTTGTTGGTCTGCCCAGCCACCCACACGTTGATGGCCAGACGCGAAGGATCAGGCGCATTGAGAAAGTCGAGCAAGTTCACGCCCGCTCCGTAGTTTGCGGCGAGGGTGTCGAGAAAGTCCGACCTGAATGCGTAGGTCTTCTCGGCCCAGAGGGTGTTGACGATGTCTACCTGCATGGGCCCGCCGTCAGCCCCCAGCTTGCCCTGACCGCGCGAGGTCAGGGCCAGGTCCAGGGCATCGAACGCCGGGTGCAACTGCGCGGGCGGCAGGGTGAAGTGGAGCGTGCTGGCCATCTCGCTGGCCGTGGTTCCAGCCGCGCCGGCGTAGGTCATGGCCAGGGCAATGGAGATGCTGGCCGGTGAGAAGATCAGATTGGTGTTCGTAAGGATGAGCTGCTTGTAGACGTCAAAAGCAAAGGCAGCGTTGTCGGAAGCCAACTGGGCGCTGTCGGCGGGCGCCACCGTCGGATTGGCCACGCGCTGGATTGGCGACTTGGTGGTGTCGACCGGCGGGGTGGACTTTTCACCGTCTCCACAGCCAGCAAGCGCGGTCGAAAGGAGTGCTGAGAGAGCGAAGGTCGCTGGAATCAAACGAGTCATCGGAGCCTCCGGAGTGCTGCGAATAGTATGCGTCCTAGTTCTGGCTGGGATCAAGCACGCGGCCCATGAAGAGGATGGCGCCGGTGGGCTTGTCACGTAGGAAGTAGAGGAAGGGCCGGTCGGCCGTGAGGACGAGTTGGGGTGCCGGAGGGGCGCTGGCGTCGCCGTTCATGACCACAGCCGTGGCAGCTGCGGCCTCGGTGCCTCTTTCTGCGACGTCGATGAAGGCCTTGTGCATGACTTCCCAAATGAAGAGGTTCTGCGTGCCATCCATCCCCGAGAAGTCGGCGATGCCTTGGGTAAAGGCCGACGTCATGCCCAGGGCCTTGAGAAGGTCATTTAGACTCGTTCCGGTCTCGACCTTGAAGCGGGGCAGGGCAACCGAAACCACCTGGTTGGTCAGCCCGGCCACCAGAGTCCCCAGCGTGTTGGCGTCCAGCGATGATTCGACCTGGCTGAACTGACCCGCATCCGGCACCACCACCACCAGCGAGAGGTTGTCGTCGGCGTAGGGCAGGGATGCGGCCACGAAGTTCGTCCCCTGCGTGGCTGGGAGACCGTAGAAATCCGATCTCATGAATTTCGCAGTGACGCTGCTGCCGTCGAGCAGCGTGAACGAGCCGTCGTCGGTGTTGTTCGCATCAAAGGGACTTCCCCATGCAGCGTTGAAGTAGACCGCGTCGGTCAGGACTAGTTTGGTCGAGCTGTCGACCGAGCCCTGGGGCAGCAGATCCTGGATCTTGTTGTTGGTCTGCCCAGCCACCCACACGTTGATGGCCAGACGCGAAGGATCAGGCGCATTGAGAAAGTCGAGCAAGTTCACGCCCGCTCCGTAGTTTGCGGCGAGGGTGTCGAGAAAGTCCGACCTGAATGCGTAGGTCTTCTCGGCCCAGAGGGTGTTGACGATGTCTACCTGCATGGGCCCGCCGTCAGCCCCCAGCTTGCCCTGACCGCGCGAGGTCAGGGCCAGGTCCAGGGCATCGAACGCCGGGTGCAACTGCGCGGGCGGCAGGGTGAAGTGGAGCGTGCTGGCCATCTCGCTGGCCGTGGTTCCAGCCGCGCCGGCGTAGGTCATGGCCAGGGCAATGGAGATGCTGGCCGGTGAGAAGATCAGATTGGTGTTCGTAAGGATGAGCTGCTTGTAGACGTCAAAAGCAAAGGCAGCGTTGTCGGAAGCCAACTGGGCGCTGTCGGCGGGCGCCACCGTCGGATTGGCCACGCGCTGGATTGGCGACTTGGTGGTGTCGACCGGCGGGGTGGACTTTTCAGCGTCGCCACAACCAGCAAGTGCGAACGACACGAGAGCTGAAAGAGCCAAGGTCGTGGGAATCGAACGAGTCATGGGAGCCTCCGGGTTAGCTGCGAGTCGGGTGCCATACTTCAATTCTGACTGGGATCCATCACACGGCCCATGAAGAGGATGGCGCCGGTGGGCTTGTCACGTAGGAAGTAGAGGAAGGGACGGTCGGCATTGACGATCAGCTGGGACGGGACCACTTCGGATCCGGAGGTTCCAGCCATGATGACGGCAGTGGAGGCCGCAGCCTCGGTGCCCTTTTCCCCAACGTTGATGAATGCCTTGTGGATGACATCCGAGATCGAGAGAACCTGCGTGCCGTCCATACCCGAGAAGTCGGCGGCGCTGGTGAAGGCTGACGTCATGCCCAGCGCCGTGAGCGTCTCCTTCAGACTCGTCCCGGTCTCGATCTTGAAACGGGGAAGGAAGAGCCCGACCGGTTGGGTGGTCAAGCTGGCTACCAGAGTTGTCAGGGCGGTTGCGTCCAGCGACGATTCGACCTGGGCGAACTGGCCCGGATCCGGCAGCACCACCACCAGCGAAAGGTCTGGGTTGGCGTAGGGGAGGGAGGCCGCGACGAAATTCGTCCCCTGCACGGCCGGAAGGTTGGAGCTAAGCGCCTCCATGAACTTCACGGTCACGGTACTACCGTCGAGGCGCGTGAACGCATCATCCCCGGTCTTGCTCTGGTCGAAAATGTACCAGGCAGCATTGAAGTAGACTGCGTCGGTCAGAACCAGTGTGGTTCCGCTATCGATGGAGTCGCTTGGCAGCAGGTCCTGGATCTTGTTGTTGGTCCGGCTAGCGACCCACGCATTGATGGTCAGGCGGGAAGCATCGGGCGCATTGACGAAGTCGAGCAGGTTCACGCCCGCGCCGTAGTTCGCAGCCAGGGTGTCGAGGAAGTCGGACCTGAAGGTGTACGTCTGCTCGGCCCAGAGGGCGTTGACGATGTTCACTTGCATGGGCAGGCCATCAGCGCCGAGCCAGCCCTGACCGCGTGACACCAGGGCCCGGTCGAGAGCGTTGAACGCCGGATGCAAACGCGCAGGCGGCAAGGTGAAGTGGAGCGTGCTGGCCATCTCGCTGGCTGTGGTGCCGGCTGCCCCGGCATAGGTCATAGCCAGAGCGATAGAGATGCTGGCCGGTGAGAAGACCAGATTGGTGTTCGTGGTGATGAGCTGTTTGTAGACGTCGAACGCAAACGCGGCGTTGTCGGAAGCCAGGGTGGCGCCGTCAGCCGCCGTCACTTGCGGATCGGCAATACGCTGGACTGAGGACGTGGCCGCGTCGACCGGCGGGGCAGACACTTCGCCCTGGCCACCCCCGCCCAAGGCACCTCCGGCGCTGCCACCCGCGCCGAAGACACCTCCGGCGCGGGTGCCGCCGCCGCCCCCGCCGAATGCACCTCCGGCGCCGCCGCCGCGCCCGCCCAAGGCGACTCCGGCGCTGCCGCCGCCGCCGCCCCCGCCCAATGCCCCTCCGGCGCCGGGCGCGCCCGAGTTCGCACCACAGCCTGCAAGCGCGAACGACACGAGAGTTGAAAGAACCAAGGTCGCGGGGATTGAACGAGTCATGTGAGCCTCCGGGTTGGCCGCGATGGTTCAGAGCAATTTCGGGGCCACGGAGGAGCGGGCCTTTGAGCCGGCGATCAAGTCAGACCACGGCACTGGAGTCTCAGATTTCTGAGGCCGAGCAGGCGACTCGGTCGTTGTGAGGTCCAATGGCGCGGCGAAGCATGAGGCGACACAACACAGACATTCGTGTCGGTAGCGACGGTGATGCGGCATCTTTCGCCGCCTACCGGCATCATACAAACTGAATGGGGCCGAATCCGCAGAACCTGCACCTTTCCCAGCGCACGCCGTGGGCATCGAAGGGCAACCAGTTGCGGATCTCGGGTTCCCGGCACTAGTGGCGCAAACGTTCAGGCATAGGAGAGCAACATGGCAGACCTACGAACCACATATATGGGTGTCCCCCTCGCCAATCCGATTGTGGTGGGATCCTCGTCACTGTCGAAGTCCATCGACAGCATCAAGAGACTTGAGCAGGCTGGGGCTGGCGGTCTGGTGGCGAAGTCGCTCTTCGAAGAGCAGGTACAGATGGAGGAGGAGGAGTTCCGCACCCGCTTGGGGGCACTCGACCTAGGCTTCTCCGAAGCGGTCAGCATGTTTCCCAAGATGAAAGACGGTGGGCCCAAGCAGCACCTGTACTGGGTCGAACAGGCCCGCAAGGCGGTCAAGATGCCGCTCTTCGCCAGCCTCAACTGCGTGAGTCGGGTGACCTGGGGTGACTACGCCAAGCAACTCGAAGGCACGGGAGTGAACGGAATCGAGCTCAATTTCTACTCGCCCGCGCTTGACCCGGAAATCGCTGCCTCGGACATCGAAAAGCGAGAGATTTCGATACTGGAGGGGGTGCGCGCAGCGGTCAAGATTCCCATCGCTGTGAAGCTTCACCCTCACTACACCAGCTTGATGAACGTGGTGTCGCGCATGGAAACCGCTGGAGCTAATGCCTTCGTGCTCTTCAATCGGTTACTCCAGCCCGACATCGATGTCGATACGCTGACCCGGTTTTCCTCGGTCAATCTGAGCTCGCCGGGCGAGTCGTTGCTGCCCTTGCGCTGGGTGGCCATACTGCACGACCGGGTCAAGGCCGACCTGGTCGCCACCACCGGAATTTGGACCGGGCGGGACGTAGCCAAGATGGTGTTGGTGGGCGCCAAGGCGGTGCAGGTGGTCAGCGTGCTCTATCGCGAACAGCCTACTCACATTCAGAAGATGTTGGCCGAGCTATCGAGCTGGATGGATGCCCACAACTTCGCCAACCTGGACGCCTTCCGCGGCAAGCTGGGCCAGAAGCAAGGCGTGGACGCCTGGTCCTTCGCGCGCGGCCAGTACATCAAGGCCTTGGTGGGCGTGGACTAGCCATCCGTGCTAAGGGCGTTTAGCGCCCGTGGACTGGAAATGCAGGCATGTTTGGCATACAATGCATGCATGCAGTACACGCTGAGGAAGATTCCCAAGCAACTCGACGAGGAGGTCCGTCGGCGGGCGCACGAGGAGCGCAAGAGCATGAATCGGGCGCTGCTGGAGGCGCTGGCGCGTGGGGTGGGCTTGCAAGGCCAGGCCCAGCGCCAGCGCGACCTCGGCGACATAGCCGGAACCTGGAAGAAGGATCCCGCCTTTGATCAGGCCATCGCGGAACAGGACAAAGTCGACGAGGCACTCTGGAAGTGAGAGTCGCTCTCGACACCAACGGCTACGTGGATTTCTGTCGCGGCGAAGCGGGAACCGTCGATCTGCTGGAGAAGGCGGACTCGATTCATCTGCCGTTCGTGGTTCTGGCCGAGCTTCGCGCCGGCTTCGCCGTGGGCAGGCGCGGATCCGAGAACGAGAGGGTGCTGGGCTTGTTTCTCGGCAAACCTGGGGTGCAGGTGATCTACGCCGACGATCAGACAACCCACCAGTACGCGTCTTTGTACCGTCAGCTCCGCCGGCAGGGAACGCCGATTCCCACCAACGACATCTGGATCGCGGCTCTCGTGCTCCAGCACGGTCTGACCCTGCACGCCCGCGATCGGCACTTCGACCACCTGCCGCAACTTTTGCGGAGGTAGGGTCGGAGGGTGCTCGGCAACAAGGCGTGGACCAAATGAAGAAACGTCGCCCAGCGAATGCACCCGTTGAGATCTTCATTGAATTGAAGGCAAACGGCATGTCGGGAGCTACGTTGTCGACCGCGATGTCATCACCGTCCGGTCTGCCGAAGGCGGGAGCAAGACGACTCAGGTGGGCGCGCACTGACCTCTGCAACGCCGTTGCCGATACCGCTCGCCTGCAGTCCAGCGGGCAGTAGCGGGCGTCACGCGTCCGACCCCGACAGCCGGCTGGAGCGTTCACATCTGACCGAATAGCGCTGCGCCAGTTCTGATGCCGGCGGGGCTGATGACCCTGACTTGCCAGAATCCGGCCTGCTGTTCGTCCCTGCGGCGGCTCACTACGCCACCCTCTTCCTGAACCTCAAACTGGCGATGGTCAGCAGGGCTAGGCCGAAGCCGAGCAGGGCGAGAAGGCGCCACCAGATGTCGACCAAGCCGGCCCCCTTGAGCAGCACCGCGCGCAGCACCTCGATGTAGTAGCGAACCGGGTTGAAGAAGGTCACGACCTGCAGCCAGAGGGGCATGGCGCGAATCGGGGTCATCACGCCAGAAAGCAGGATGGCCGGCATGGCAAAGAGAAAGCCGGCGAGAAAGGCCTGTTGCTGAGTGCGACTGACTGTGGAGATCAACAGGCCGATGCCGAGCGTGGAGAGGACGTAAAACACGGTTCCGGTTGCCACAAGCAGCAAGCTGCCGTGCAGGGGCACGCCGAAGATCCACACGCCAGCGGTCAACACGAGCAAGACGTCGAAGCAGCCGATCACCAGAAACGGCGTCATCTTGCCGACCAGCAGGAAGAGCGGCCGGATGGGCGTGACCAGCACCTGCTCCAGCGTGCCCATCTCGCGCTCGCGTGCGAGCCCCATGGCGGTGACTAGGGTTGTCGTGATGACGAGCAAGATGGTCATCACCCCGGGGATCATGTAGGGCGGCGTCTTCAAACTGGGATTGAACCAGATGCGGGGCGTGGCCCGGATAAGCGGCGGCGGCACAATCCCGTGTGCTGCCAAGCGCTCCTTCACCATGGCCTCGGCTGTCTCGCCAAAGTAGCGCGAGGCCGCGCCGGCAACGACCACTGCGCGGTTGGGATCGCCGCCGTCGAGGATGACTTGCACCTCGGCGGGGCGCTGAGCGAGCAGAGTGCGCGCCATGCCTGCGGGCAACACCAGGGCAGCGGCCGCGTCGCCGGTTTGCAGTTTGCGCTGGACCTCGCCCAGCTCGGTCGCATGGCCCGCGTCGCGCAGGGTTCCGTCGGCGAGCAGCCGGCGTATGTGCTTGCGGCTCTGCGGGCTGGCATCATGGTCCACCACCAGGGTGGGCACATGGTCGAACTGGAAGTCGACCGCGAAGCCGAAGACCACGGTCTGCAGCAACGGCGCCACGATGAGCATGAACATAATGCGCCGGTCGCGCACCGTCTGGCTGACCTCTTTGCGCATGATCGCGCGCAGCTGCACCGACCAGCGCGGCTTCACAATCATGCCAGCCTCCGTCGGAAACGCGCCGTGGCCAGAACCAGGATGGCCAGGGCGAAGATGGTGAGCGCGACCAGATCGGTCCAAAGAATGGGCAGGCCACTGCCCTTGAGCATGATCCCGCGCATGGCGTGCACGAAGTAGCGGGCTGGAATGACTGATGACAGGACCTGCAGGATGCGCGGCATGTTCTCGATGGGCACCAGCATTCCCGACAGCAACAATGAGGGGAGCAGCGACGAAAGCGCGCCCGCTTGCGTGGCCACCAGCTGACTGCGTGCCACCACCGAGATGAACAGGCCCTGGCCCAGCATTCCGACCAGGAAGAGAAAGCCGGCGAGGAAGAGCAGGGAGGCGCTGCCACGGATGGGAACGTCGAAGATCACCGCGCCGACTGCGACCACCAAGAGGAGCTGCAGCATGCCAAGGCCGAGATAGGGCAGAAGTTTGCCGAGCACAATTTCCAGGCGGCCCACCGGCGAGGCAAAAAGTTGTTCCATGGACCCGCGTTCCCATTCCCCGGACACCGTGAGCGCGGTCAACAGCACGGCGGCGATGGCGAGCAAGTACACGGCCAGGCCGGGGACCATGAACAGGGCCGAGCGGGCCTCGGGGTTGAACAGGGTGAACACCTTTACCTGCAGGGGCGGCTCGGCGGCGAGGTCGATGCGGCGCAAACTCTCCGCGCGCACCAGGCCGTCGATCTTGCTCAGGATCTGGTTGGCCACCACGCCGTCAGCACCGTCGACGATGAGCTGGACCTCGCCGTCGCGGCCGGCGGCCAGCTCGCGTTGATAGCCCGCGGGAATGGCCAGCGCGGCCAGAGCCTGGCCCCGGCGAATCATGCGCAGGGCCGTGGCCTCGTCGCTGTCGGCCGCGACCGTGAACTCGTGGCCCGCGCTCACGGCGCGGACCAGGGCGCGCGAGGCGACGCTGTGATCGCCGTCAAGCGCCACCAGGGGAATGTGGTCCATGTCGAAGCTGACGCCGAAGCCGAAAATGAGAAGCATGACCACAGGCATGGCCAGGGCCATGTACAGGGTGCGTGGATCGCGACGAATGTGCATGACCTCCTTGGAAGCCATGGCGCCCACGCGAACCAGAAAGCGCGCCGGCCTGGTCATAGCGCGCGCGCCTCGCGCGGCCGGGCGACGACGGCCAAGAACACGTCTTCCAACGTCGGCTCGCCGGACTCGACTTCCACAGCTTGCGCGCCGGCGCTGGTCAGGGCGTGCGCGACCGAGTCCGCGTTCCAGTCTTCGGCCACCACTTGCAGGTGCAGTCCGGCGCCAAAGGGCTCGACCGCGGTGATCCCCGGGCGGCCGCGCAAGGAGGCCGCGGCTTCGGCCAGGTTGCGGCCGCGTACCGCTAGCACCTGGTCAGGAACGTAGCGCTTCTTGAGCGCGGCGGGCGTGTCGAGTGCCACCAGGCGGCCGTCCACCATGAGACCAATGCGGCCGCAGTACTCGGCCTCGTCGAGGTAGTGGGTGGTGACGAAGATGGTGGTGCCTTCGCGAGCGAGACGGCGAATGAAGCGCCAGAAGTGGCGGCGGCTGACCGGATCGACGCCGGCGGTGGGCTCGTCGAGGAACAGCACCGCAGGCCGGTGCAAGATGGCGCAGCCCAAGGCCAGACGCTGCCGGATACCGCCCGGAAGCGAACCCGTGATGGCGTTGCGTTCCTGTGCCAGATCGCACAGACGCAGAACCTCGTCGGCGCGGGCCGCGAAGTCCGGCCCGGAAAGTCCATAGGCCCCGCCGAAGAACTCGATGTTAGCCCGCACCGGCAAGTCCAGATAGAGCGAGAACTTCTGTGACATGTAGCCGATGGAAGCCTTGACTGACTCGGGTTCGGATTTCACGTCGAAGCCGGCCACGCGCGCTTGACCAGCCGTCGGGGCGAGCAGCCCGCACAACATGCGGATGGTGGTGGACTTGCCGGCTCCGTTGGCGCCCAGGTAGCCGAAGATCTCGCCGCGGGCCACCGAGAACGATACGTCGTCGACGGCCAGGAACGATCCGAATCGGCGCGAAAGATGGACCGCTTCGATAGACAGCTTGCTCATGCGGCCTCCTGGCGAACGCGCGCCAAGAAGAGATCCTCGAAATTGGGCACGACTGGACGAAGCGATGCCGCCAGCGGTTTGAGAGCAGCGCCTACGGTGCCGGCCGATCCGCGCGCCACGGCGATTCGCAGGGTGGAACCGGCGGGCGAGGCGGCGTGGACCTCGGCGAGGCTGGCCAGCCGCTCGTCGACTTGCTCACGCTCGCCGCCCTCGACTTCGTAGGTTTCGTCGTCGAGGTTGGCGAGCAGGGCGCGCGGCTCGCCGTCGAGCAAGAGCCGGCCGTGGTGGATGAGGCCCACGTGATGGCAGCGCTCGGCCTCGTCCATGTAGGGCGTGGACAAAAGAACGGTCATGCCGTCGTGGACGAACTCGTACAGCAGGGCCCACAGCTCGCGGCGACTGACCGGGTCCACGCCATTGGTGGGCTCGTCGAGCAGCAACACCTCGGGACGGTGGAGCAGGGCGCAGGCCAGGGCCAGCTTCTTGTACATCCCGCCCGACAGGGCATCGGCGCGGCGGTCGAGAAACGGCCCGAGCCGCGTGATCTCGAGCAGGCGCGCGGAACGCTCGCGAAAAAGTGCGCGCGGCAGACAGTAGAGGCGGGCAAAGAAGCGCAGGTTCTCGCCCACCGAAAGATCGGGATAGAGGCTAGCCTGCTGAGGCATGAGCCCGAGCGACTCGCGCACAGCGGCCCCGCCCTGGGCCGGGTTGCGGCCTAGAACCAGCGCGCGACCTGCGTCGAGTGTGATCAATCCGGCCAGCGCGCGAATGGCGGTGGTTTTGCCTGCGCCGTCCGCGCCCACCAGGCCAAAGAGTTGGCCGCGAGCGACGGTGAAGCTGAGACCGTCGAGCGCGCGGGTGGCGCCGAAGCGACGCACGAGCGCCTGCGCCTCCAGCGCGGCGCCAGCCTCTATGCCCATCGTGGTCCCGCCTGGCGCGGCAGCGGGCGCCGCGCGCATCAGCGGCGCTCCGTTCCTGGCAGCGTGACCTGCACGGGCATGCCCGCGCGCAGCTTGCCCGCGGGATTGGCCAGCACGATCTCGACCGGATACACTAGGCGGTCGCGATCGCTGCGCGTTTGGATGTTGCGTGGGGTGAACTCAGCCTTGAAAGCCACGGTCGAGACCTGGCCAGGGAACTCTTCGCCCGGATAGGCATCGGCGACCGCCAGCGCGGGCGCGCCCAGCTTGACCGCAGCCAGCTCGGCGTTGGGCAGATAGAATGTGGCGCGCACCTCGGAAAGGTCGAGCAGACGAACCAGCGTGGTGTCGGGCGCGACCAGCTCGCCTGCTTCATGGGGCAACTCGATGACCCAGGCGTCGCGGGGTGCCGCAATCTCGCACTCGTCCACCAGCAGGCGCACGCGGGCCGCGCTGGCCGCGCTGGCTCGCGCGCTGGCGTGGGCGGCTTGCGCTTGTGCTGCCGACGCCTTCCACGTGGCGCCTGCGGCACCGACCTGAGCCTGGCTGGCGCGAGCCTGGGCACGCAGGGCTTCGACTTGATGGGAAAGGCCATCGGCGCTGGCGCGGGTCTGGTCGCGACTGGACAGCGCCACGTCGTCAGTCAACCTGTCGAGGCGGCTGGCTTGCCGAAGGGTGGCGTCGCGCTGGGCTGACAGCGACGCTGCCTGCGCCTCGGAGGCGACACGCGCGGCCCCGGCCACCTGTTGGGTGGCGCGGGCTGCGCCGATCGATGCCTCGGCCGCGCTGGCCTGGTCCTCGGCCGCTGTCTGGCGCTCTTGCGCCTCGGACAGAGACGCGCGCGCGTCCGCGCAGTCCAGGCTGACTAGGAGGTCGCCCTTCTTGACGGCCGCGCCTTTCTTCACATGCAGTCGCACCACGCGCGCACTGATGCGCGATGAGAGGTCGACCTCGGTGCCCTCGATTTCGCCTGAGCCGCCCGTGGGCCCGCGCAAAGCGCGCTCTTGCATCCGCAAGCGCGCAACCAGCAGGCCGCCAAGTGCGAGTACCAGCACGACGAGAACGATGGCAACCCTTCGCATGAAGACTCCTTGCTGGTTGGCGAAGGAGCAAGCCGCGTGCCGGGAATTGGCGTGCGCTTTCGTGGAGGGCGCACCAGGAACTGTAAGGACTTCCGACATCATGTTCAGTCTTCCGACGGTTGAGAACACGGAGGGGAAAGGGGAGGGCACAGAGGCGGAGAAAGGCGGGTCAAATTCGCTGGCCGAGATTGTGGCCGCGATTTTGCTATCCACTCACACGACATGCGATCAACCGTTGGTGCCCTTTTTTTGTCGGTGTTGGGTTCGGCGCATCTTGCGCGGGCTGAGGACGATCGTTCACTGAAGACCCTGACACTGGACCAGGCGCTGGCCGAGTTGGATAGCCAGAGTCCCACCTTGGTTCAGGTGCGCAGCCGCGTGGCGGACGCGCGCGCGGTCGCCACGCAAGCCAGGGTGCCACTGGTTCCAACCGTCGTCGCGTCGGGCGGGTACACGCGCAACAGCGCCGATGCAAGAGTCGACTTCGCCGGCACGCCCTTGGCCGCGCTTCACCCGGGGGCGCTGATCATCCAGCCTCTGGGTGTGTGGACGGTGGCCGGCACGGTGCGCGTGCCCTTGATCATTCCCAATGCGTGGGCTGACTGGTCAGCGGCTGAGCGCGCGGCCGATGCGGTGGCAGCCAATGCGGAATCGGCCCGTCTGCAGTTGCGCGCCTCGCTGGCCGAGGCTGCCTGGTCAGCGGCTGCGGCTGAGGAGATCGTGGCCGTTTCTGAGCGTGCTGTCGCGGTGGCAGAGGAACACCAAAGAAGCGCCGCCCGCGGCGTGACCGCCGGGACCGAGGCGCCGCTCGCGGTGCTCAAAGCCGAGACCGAAGTGGTCAAGCGCCAGAGCGATCTGGCGCAAGCCCGCGCCAACCGCGAACGCAGCCACCTGGCGCTGGGCGTGCTGTTGGGCAAGACCGACCCGTTGCGAGTACTTCTGCCGTCTGAGCCGGGCAGCGAGGCCGGCCGCGAGGTGGAGAGCCTGGTGGCCGAGGCGCTGCAGAGTCGGCCTGAAATCACGGCACAGTCGGCGCAGATTCGCGCAGCCCAAGCCCAGGCAACCGCGGCCCGCTTGCGCTGGCTGCCGCAGATCTCTGGCAGCGGCGCGGTCTTCGCTGCGGACGTGCCATATCCCACGGGAAAGAAAGAAGGCTGGCGCCTGACCCTGGACGCTCTGTGGCCGCTTTACGATGGCGGGCTGGCCTTCGGCAAGCGCGATCAGGCGGAAGCGGCGCTGAGCACGGCGCGGGCCGCAGCCGAAGCGCAGCGGCTCGGCATCGTCCAGGAGGTGCAGGACACGCGCCGCGATGTCTCGGTGGCCAAAGAACGCCTGCGCCTGGCTGAGCAACAGCGGGACCTTGCCACGGCAGCGGCAGCCTCTGCCAAGCGCACCTTCGAGGCCGGAGTGGCCAGCTCGCTGGAGGTGCTGGACGCGAACGACAAATTGTACCAGGCCGACGTGGCCATGGCCGACGCGCGCGGCAGGTTGGGCATTGCGTGCGTGGCACTGGACCGGGCCTTGGGGCGGATGCGCTGATGGCCGAATCATCTTCTGCTGAACTCGCCGAGAGCGCTCGCGCCGATGCGGGCAGTCCCGGCTTCGAGGAGATCGAGCGCGAGGAACAGTCGCGACTCTTCGGCCGCATCGCATGGGCCCGCGTGGCCGTGCTGCCGGTTCTGGTGGGGTTGGTCATGTGGCTGCTGGCCACAGACGAGACACCGTGGCGGCGCTGGGTGCTGGGCACGCTTATCGTGTTGGCGTCGGCGTTCTTCTTGGTGGAAGCCGGGCGCCACCGGGGATCGAGTTTCCGTCGCGGCACGATTCGCATCAACCTGACCTTCGCCGTGCTCGCGCAGGCTGCCGCCACCTTTGCCACCGGCGGTCTGGGCAGCCCGGTTCTGCCCATCATGTTCCCCATCGCCATGGTGGTGGCCATCACCATGCGGCCGCCGGTGGCCTACCTTCTCGTCGTCTGCCAGATTGCCGCCCTATGGGCCATGGCCCTGGCCGAGGCCGTGGGGCTGGTGCCCAACCTAAATCTCGTCGTCTTCGGGGGCGGTTCGCGTGCCGGCTGGAGTGACACGCACCTCCTCGTCAACGCGGCCTTTGCCAGCGCCGGCTTGCTTCTGGTCGTGGGCCTCGGGCGCACTATTCGCAGTGCCTTCGACGCCATGATCCGGCGTGCGCTGCGCGCGCGACAGGACTCAGCGCGGGCCCATGCCGAGCTGTCGGCGTTGTCCGGCGAGATTGCGCATGAGCTGAAGAATCCCTTGGCCAGCGTCAAAGGATTGGCCGGTCTGCTGGCTCAGGATGTGGCCGCCGGCAAACCAGGCGAGCGGCTCGCTGTGCTCCGGCGCGAAGTGGACCGCATGCAGGGGATCCTGGAGGAGTTTCTCAATTTCTCGCGCCCACTAGTGCCGATCGCGGCGGAGAAAGTGGACATCGATGCCCTCTGTCGCGAAGTGGCCGCCTTGCACGAGGGCATGGCGCAGGAACGCGGTGTCTCGATCAAGGTGCGTGGGACAGACACGACCGCGCTGTGCGATCCACGCAAGATCGAGCAGGTCCTGCTCAACCTGGTGCAGAACGCGCTTGAGGCGAGTCCAAGGGACACGACCATGGAGATCGAAGCCAGCCACGACGGCGAGGGCGTACAGGTTCGCGTGCTGGATCGAGGTCCGGGCGTGGCTGCGGAACTTGCGGCCAGGGTCTTCGAGCCGGGCGTGACCAGCAAGGCGCAGGGCTCGGGCCTGGGCCTGACTATTGCGCGTGCCCTGGCCCGCCAGCATGGCGGCAATCTGGAACTTGTCGGCCGCGAAGGCGGCGGCTGCCAGGCGGTGCTGCGCTTGCCGGCTGCTCAATAGCGGCTGAGTCGTGCTGGAAATGAAGGGGCGATCATGCGTACCATGGCCGCCATGAGCAAGGTCAGCGCCTGGCAAGGCAGCCAGCCCATCGGCGTCCCATGTTGAAACCACGCGTGCTGGTGGTGGACGACGACGAGGGCGTTCGCTATACGCTGCGCGAGATCCTGGAGTCGTCTGGTCTGGAGGTGGACGTGGCGTGCGACGGGGTCGAGGCCCTGGAACGTCTGCAGCTTCATCCGGCGCAGTTGGTGGTCACCGATCTGCGCATGCCGCGCATGGATGGCATGGAACTCCTGCGCAAGCTCATGGCGCAGAACCCGGCGCCGCGCGTGGTGGTGATCACGGCCCATGGTTCGGAACGTCAGGCAGTCGATGCCATCAAGGCTGGTGCGCTCGACTACTTCCGCAAGCCCTTCGAAGCCGACGAACTGGTCGCGGTCATCAAGCGGGCCACCGAGACGGCGCGCCTGGCGCTGGAAAACGAGCGGCTGCGCGGCGAGCTGGCGCTTTCGCGCACTCTGGTTTTCGCGTCTGAGGCCATGAGCGCGCTGGCCGTGTTGGTGGGTCGGGTGGCTCCGCGAGACAGCACCGTGTTGATCACCGGCGAGAGTGGCACGGGCAAGGAGCGGCTGGCCGAAGCCATCGTGCGGGCCTCGCGGCGGGCGGCCAGGCCTTTTGTGCGCTTCAATTGTGCCTCGCTGACCGCTGAGCTGGCCGAGGCCGAGCTGTTCGGTCACGTGCGCGGCGCCTTCACGGGCGCTGTACGATCGCGTGCCGGTCTGTTCGGCGAGGCCGACGGCGGCACTGTGCTACTCGACGAGGTGAGCGAGTTGGCGCTGCCGCTGCAGGGAATGCTGCTGCGGGCGCTGCAAGAAGGCGAGATCCGCGCTGTGGGCGAGGATCGGCCGCGCCATGTCGACGTGCGCGTGCTGGCAGCCAGCAACCGCGATCTGAAAGCCGAGGTGGCGCGGGGTGCGTTCCGCGAGGATCTGTACTGGCGTCTGGCCGTGGTGGAATTGCACATTCCGCCTCTACGGGAGCGGCCCGACGACATTCCCGTGCTGGCGCGACACTTTCTCGACCGAGCCGCCGAGCGTCTGGGGGCCGCACCGTTCGACCTGTCGGACGCGCTCTTGGCGCGACTGACGGCACACAATTGGCCGGGCAACGTGCGCGAGTTACAGAACGCCATCGAGCGCCTGGTGGCGCTGTCTCCCGAGGGCGAGCTGGATCTGGCGCTGCTCTCGCCGGGCCGAGCGTCGCCTTCATCGGCGGAGGACCCGTCGCGCCTGCGCGAGAAGATGGACGCCTACGAGCGCGGCCTGATCGTCGACGCCTTACGCGCGTGCGCGGGCAATCGCAGTGAGGCCGCGCGCCAGCTCGGCATCTCGCGCGTGACCTTGCACGACAAACTAAAGAAGCACGGCATCGGCAACGGCGACGACGCGGGGTAGGGCGACGGCGCGGCGACGACAAGTGGCCCCCACGGGATGGCCCGTTCCTGATAGTATCCGCGCCCATCGCGGGGATCGAACGATGCCAGGCACAACCAGAACCTTGCTAACTCCATCGAAGCTATGCCTGGCCATCCTGGTGACCTGCGTTTCGTTGTCGGCGGTGGCGGGGGAAAAGGAACAGGCCAAGCAACTTTTCGACGCTGGGCTGAAGCTCATGCGCATGGACGATTTCGCTGGCGCCACTGCGGACTTTGAACGCTCAGTCGCGCTCTACCCGACGCAGAACAGCCTCTTCAACCTGGCCAATTGCTACAAGGCCGTGCAGCGCTACACCGACGCGCTCAATGTGCTGGCGCGGTTGCGCCGGCAATTCGCTGACAAGCTCAAGCCCGAGATCAAGGAAGCGGCCGATCGGCAGGAGCAAGAGATCCAATCGTTGGTTGCTCGGCTGACGATCCGCACCGCGCCGGCCGATGCCAAGGTCAAGGTCGACGGACGAGAGCTTGGCTCAGGACCGACACTGGGTCCCTTGATGCTCGGGCCTGGCGACCACGAAATCGAAGCGAGCAGGCCGGGATACCAGGATCTGCGGCGGTCGGTGCAACTGGTGTCAGGGGCAGAGGTTGCCGAGACATTCAATCTGGTGGCCGAGCCCGGGCACCTCGCCCTGCGCACCAATGCAGATGGCGCTTCGGTGTTGGTGGACGGCAAGGAAGTTGGAAAGACGCCGCTGGCCGGCGCTCTGTCGTTGCCGGCGGGACGCTATGTCGTGACGGTTGAGCGCAGTGGTTACGAGCCCGCCGAACGCTCAGTGGATGTCACAGCAGGCGCGCAACAGGACTTGGAGATTCAGCTGATCAGGCAAGCGCTCGCGCCGGCAGCCGTGCCCACAGCGCAGTCCGCTCCGACCGATCCTGCATTTGCCACCGCGGTCGCTCCAGCGCCAGAGGCCCAGCCGCGATTGCGCGCAGCAAAGATCGTGATGTGGTCGTCATTGGCCGGCGCAGTCGCAGCGGGAATCGTCGCTGGCGTGTACTGGAAGCTCGCCGACAATCAATTCCAGACATGGGAAGATCTCAATGCGAAGTTCAAGACGGACTTCTCGGTAAAGGCCAGTCGAGATGCGGCGCAAAATGCCACCACACACGACAGCCGGATCGCGATTGGATGCGGGATCGGCGCCGGTGCGCTGGCGGTCACTGCCCTGGTCGCATATCTCATCGATGGCAGCGACAAGGGCACAGAGCACGCCCGCGTTGCTCTATCGGCCACTGGCCTCAACGTGAGCTTCTGAAATGGCCACAATGCGAACCCGATGTGGCGTTCTGACGTTGATGCTCTCGTCGATTCTCATCGCCGGCTGTTACACCTTCAATCCCACGCAATACCTTGGCTCAGACGGCGCGGCTTCGCCCGATGGTCCGGCAGCCCAGGCTGCAGACATCCCTGCTAGTCAGCCGGATGCGCCCATTGGCGGCGCTGGTGGCGGTGCGGGCGGAATGGGCGGAGGCGACGAGGTCGGGGTGCGAGACGTCCTTGGCAGTCAACCGGATGTTCCCATTGGTGGCACGAACGGCGGTGGCGGCATCGGCAGCACAGGCGGCATGGCAGGCGCTGGTGGCCTTAGTGCGACGGGTGGGGCGGATGCTGGAACGGACACCAACTCGGCAGGTGTAGGTGGAACCGGCGGCACTTCTGGTCCGACTCCTTCCTGCACGCTCCTCGCCGGCGTGAACCCACTCATTTGTGACTTCGAAGACACCACCTTTGACCCGAACTCCGACACGTATCACTTCGCGGCCGGAGACGGTCTGACCGGCGAAGTCTACGCATCGGTCGGTACTACCACTGCCGTTGGCGCGCTCCAGCTAACTCAGGACGCCCACTCCGGCAAGACCGCCATCGAGTACACGATAGTGGCCAGCGGCCCCGTCCAGCGAATCGGCACCGTGATGATGGCGTTCGACGGCCCGAGTTCATTTGACCAACCAATCCCATGCATCGACGCCTCCCGCTACGCTGGGATTCAGTTTTGGCTCAAGGGCACGGCGTCCGGGGGGATTCGGTTGGATTTCCTAGAACAGACAGCGTTTTCCACCATCTCGGGGCCCACGTACGCCTCATGGGACTACGTATTCGTCCCAACCCCGACTTGGACCAAGTACGCGGTTGCGTGGCAAGACCTCGTTGGCACGAGATTTGGCCATCTCGACCCCCATACCATCGAAGACATCGCTTTCGAGATACAACAGACCATGGTCGATGTGTCCATTCAGATCGATGATGTCGCGTTCACGGCCACCACTGGAGGAAGTTGAACCACGCCAACCGGCGGCGCGATGGGAGCTGGCGGACCGTCGGTGCGGGCGTTTCCGGATGCTTCAGCTTCCCGTACAGTACAAGAGCCCATTTCCTGATAGTATCATCCCGGTCGCAGGGATCGAACCATGCGGAGCAGAACCAGAACCTTGGCTATTCCATCGAAGCTTTGCGTGGCCATCATGGTAACTTGCGTTTCGTGTTTGGCGGCTGCGGGCGAAAAGGAACAGGCCAAGCGACTCTTCGGCGCGCGGATGAAGCTCATGCGCATGGACGACTTCGCTAAAGCAACTGCCAACTTCGAGCGCTCGGTCGCGCTCTACCCGACGCAGAACGGTCTGTTCAACCTGGCCAACTCCTGGCAGCCACGGCACCGGTCACTTTTCTCATTGATAGCAGCAACAAGGGCACAGAACACGCCCGCGTTTCTCTGTCGGCCACTGGCCTCAACGTGAGCTTCTGAAATGGCCGCAATGCGAACCCGATGTGGCGTTTTGACGTTGATTCTCTCGTGGATTCTCATCGCCGGCTGCTACAACTTCAACCCCACCCAATACCTTGGCCCAGACAGCGCGGCCTCGCCGGATGGTCCGGCAACCCAGGCCGCAGACGTCCCTGCTAGTCAGCCGGATGCGCCCATGGGCGGTGGCGGCATCGGCAGCACAGGCGGCATGGCAGGCGCTGGCGGCCCTAGTGCGACGGGTGGGGCGGATGCTGGAACGGACACCAATTCGGCAGGCGTAGGTGGGACCGGCGGCACTTCTGGTCCGACTCCTTCCTGCACGCTCCTCGCCGGCGTGAACCCACTCATTTGTGACTTCGAAGACACCACCTTTGACCCGAGTCCTGACTGGTATCTCTTCGCGGGCGGGGACGGTCTGACCGGCAAAGTCAATGCATCGGTCGGTCCTACCACCGCCGTTGGTGCGCTCCAGCTTACTCCCGACGCACACTCCGGCAAGACGGCCATCGAGTACACGATTACGGGCAGCGGCCCCGTCGTGCGAATTGGCGTCGTGACGATGAATTTCGACGGCCCGTATTCATTTGAACAACCAGTCCCATGCATCGACGCCTCCCGCTACGCTGGGATTCAGTTTTGGCTCAAGGGCACGGCGTCCGGCGGGATTCGGTTGTCTGTTGAAGAACAGATAGCAATTTCCAGCTCGGGGCCCACGTACGCCCCAAGGTACTACACATTCGTCCCAACCCCGACTTGGACCAAGTACGCAGTTGCGTGGCAAGACCTGGTTGGCACGACAATCGGCCATCTCGACCCCCACGCCATCGGATTCATCAATTTCGAGATACAACAGACCATGGTCGACGTGTCCATTCAGATCGATGATGTCGCATTCGCGGCCACCACTGGGGGGAATTGAAACTCGTAGGATAGTACCGCACCGGGGTTCAGGTCGCGGGCGTGACCTTGCACAACAGCCACCCCACCCGCGAACCAGACCCCATTTCCTGATATCATCCTCCCCGTCGCGCGGATCGAACTATGCCAGGCAAGACCAGAACCTTTCTTGCGCCGCCCAACCCGGCTGACAAGGCCGCGCAGGCGGATGCGCTGCTCGACGGGCGGTATCGCATCGACCGTCTGCTGGGCGAGGGCGGCATGGGCTCCGTGTACTTGGCCTCTCACGTCGGGCTGGGACGTCAGGTGGCCATCAAGTTCCTGCATTCCGACCTGATCAGCCGCGAGGACGTGGTGGGGCGCTTCTATCGCGAGGCCCAGGCTGCGGCGGCCATTCGTCACAAGAACATCATCGAGGTGTTCGACGTCGGGATGTCGGCCAAGGGCGAGCCGTTTCTGGTCATGGAGTACCTGGAGGGCGAGAGCCTGGCCGGCCTGCTCAAGCGCGTGGGACCGCTCAGCCTGGGCGACGCCTGTGCGGTGATGGAGCCGGTTCTGCAAGCATTGCAAGTGGCCCACCGCAAGGGGATCGTCCACCGCGATCTGAAGCCGGACAACATCTTTCTGGCCTACCAGCAGGGCGAGCCGCCGGTGGTGAAGATCATCGATTTTGGAATCTCGAAGTTCACGCAAGGCGAGCTCGACAAGTGGCGCACCAAAACCGGCTCGGTCATGGGAACGCCGGCCTATATGTCGCCCGAGCAGGCGCGCGCCAGCGCCGGCCTCGATCATCGCACTGACCTGTACTCGATGGGGACCATCCTCTTCGAGATGCTGACCGGCGCGCTTCCTTTTGCGGGAACCAACTTCGCCGAGTACCTGTCGGCCATGCTGGTCGACGAACCCCGAGCGCCGCAATCTGTGTACGCGGACTTTCCCGTCGAGGCCGAGCCCGTGCTGCGCAAGGCGCTGGCCAAGAATCCCGACCAGCGCTTTCAGAACGCGACTGAGATGCTGGATGAACTCAAGGCGCTGCCCGGCTACGATGCCCAGCAAGAGCGGCTGGCATTGCTCGCGTCGACCATCGAGATCCGCGGTTTCGCTGCCGGCGATCTGGGGCAGGCGCTTTCCCGGCCCGGCCGATTGGCCGGCGACAAGTCCACTCCCTCGCAACTTGCTGACGAGTCCACGGCTGCGACCGGGCCTCGGCTTTGGCGCTGGGGCGTGTTGGGCGCGGTCGTGCTGGCCGTGCTGGTCGCGGGGCTCGCGCTCTGGTTGCGCAAGCCGAGCAAGGTGCTTGCGCCCCCGACGCCGATTGTGGCCCAGCCTGCGCCCGTTGCGCCGGTCGCACCCGTGTTCAGTCCGCCGCCTGCGCCGCCGCCGGTTCCCCAGCCGGCTGCCGCGAGCGAGCCGCCGCAAGCTGCCAGCGCGCCGACGAGCAACGAGACGCAGCCATCGGTGGTGAGCGGGAAGAAATTGAAGAGGAAGGCGCGGCTCGAGATCGCAGACTGGCCCGCGCCCAAGGGCTCCCCCGTAGGTGCCGCCGCGGCCCCGGCCGCGGTCGATCCGGCTGCTGGCAAGCATGGGGACAAGAAGCTGCGCAAGGGCACCCGTGGCACCGAGATGTCCGAGGATTTCGAATAGGGAGACTCGATGAGAAGACGGGTTTGCGCGCTTTGCGTGGCAGTCATGGTGACGGCCGCCGCGTGGACGGCAGTCGCCGGGGACAAGGAAGAAGCCAAGCAGCTCTTCGATGCGGGCCTGAAACTCATGCACCTGGACGACTTCGCCGGGGCAAGCGCCAACTTCGAACGCTCGGTCGCGCTCTACCCAACGCAGAACAGCCTTTTCAATCTGGCCAACTGCTACAAGGCCCTGCAGCGCTATGGCGACGCGATTGTGGTGATCGAGCGCCTGCGAAAGGATTTTGCCGGCAAGCTGAAACCCGAGATCAAGGACGCCGTCGAACGTCAGCAACAAGAGATCAATTCGCTGGTGGCGCGCCTGATCATTCAGACCGTGCCCGCGGAAGCAACCGTCAGTATTGACGGCAAAGACGTTGGCACAGGGCCGACCCTGGGGCCCCTGTTGCTCGGGCCTGGTGAGCACGAGATCGAGGCCGCGCGGCTCGGCCATCGCAGTCAGCGTCGATCGGTCAAGCTGGTCTCAGGTGTAGATCGAAGTGAGAAGTTCGAGCTGGAAGTCGAGACGGGGCAGGTGGCTGTGCTTGTGAACGTTGCAGGTGCGTCAGTGTTCGTGGACGGCCAGCAAGTCGGCACGACACCTTTGACCAAGACTCTCTCGCTGCCGCCGGGCAGGCACGTGCTCAGTGTGCGCGCTGCTGACCACGAGGATGCCGAGCGCGATTTCGAGGTGCAGGCCGGCGCCAAGCAGGTCCTCGACATTGTGTTAAGTGCGAAGTCGGCACCGATGCCAGTGGCCGCAGCGGCAGCAACGTCGTCTACCCCAGAGACCGAGGCGTCAGTGTCCGCAAGAGCAAGTGGGACGCCGAAAACCAAGTCGAGCGCGCTGACGGTGGCGAGCTGGACATCACTGACCGCGGCAGTCGTCGCGGGTGTGGTCGCCGGAACATTTCTGATCATCAGAAGCAGCGAGTACAGCGATTTTCAGAAATACAACGACCTGTACCGTACCTCCGGAGGTTCAGCCAACGATCAAAAGCGAAGGGCGGACCTCAGCGACATGAACCGCTCGAAGTGGATCGCGATCGGCTGCGGAATCGGCGCTGGTGCGCTGGCGGTGACCGCGCTGGTGACGTATCTCCTCAACTCCGGTACCGAGGAGAACAAGAGCAACACGACGGTCTCCCTGTCACCCTTCGGTTTGGGCGTGACGTTCTGAGGTGAGCCATGCGGATACACCCTTTGCGTTGGCTCTTCTCTCTCGTCATAGTTGGGCTATTGGCAGGCTGTTACAATCTGACGTTGGCCCAATATGCGGGCGATGGCGGAGGCCAGAATGCGGGGACGAGTTTCGGCGATGACGGTGGTATAGGGGGTGTCAATGGAGCAGCCGGTCACACGGTTTTGGGCGGGGCAGGTGGTGCCGGCGGCGGGGGGCGTGAAGCCGGGGTGCCAGACGTCCCTGGTGAGCGGCTGGATGCCACCCCCATGGGTGGCACTGGTGGAGGTGTCACCACGAGCAGCGGCGGCACCGCGAGCGCTGGCGGAATCAGCGGCACGGGCGGTGGCGGTGGTGTGAGATCGACCGGTGGTCGCAGCGGCTCAGGCGGCGCCACGGGCTTTGGTGGTGCGACGGCTTCAGGTGGTGCGACGGCTTCAGGTGGTGCGACGGCTTCAGGTGGTGCGACGGCTTCAGGTGGTGCGACGGCTTCAGGTGGTGCGACGGCTTCAGGTGGTGCGACGGCTTCAGGTGGTGCGACGGCTTCAGGTGGTGCGACGGCTTCCGGAGGAGCAACGGGCACGGGCGGCTCAACGAGCAGCGGCGGTGCTCCGGACGGTGGGCCGGCCAGCACTTTGCAGTGGAACGCCACCACGGACTACAATGTCACGAGCAATCCATTCAGCGCCTGGCAGGTTGGATGGACGGCCAGTCTGGGATCGGCCTTCAACCTGTTCACAAGCTCAGAAATCAATGCGCATGGAACAATTAGCTGGTACGATCCAGCGACGTTCGTCCTGTCCACCCCAGTCTTCTGGAAGAACACGTCTACGAGCGTCGACCACGGTGCTCAGCCCGGCCAGATAGCGTTGGGCCCGGGCTGCAAGGCCAACGAGTATTCGGTGCTGCGCTGGACAGCGCCCGCAACGTCGACCTGCACCGTCGATGCCAAGTTCTTCGCCGGTGACGTCGGCGAAACCGATGCCAACATCCTCAAAAACAGCACGACGTCCTTGTACAGCGTGGCGAGCACCGACAGCGATCCAGAATACACGGGCACGGTCAGCGTGGCCGCCGGAGATACTCTCGATTTCGTGGTGGGGGTGGCGAAGGACGGTTGCCACAATGACACCACGCCACTGACAGTGGTCATCACCTGCCCGAACTGAAACATGAGGCGGCATCATGACCGACAAGAGCGTAATTTTCCGGAAGCTCACTTCCCTGCGGGAGCACGTAACCCGCATGCGACGACGCCGGCCCCACGACTTTGAGTCCTTCAAACTGGACACCGATCGGCAGGACGTGATCGGCGCGGTTCAAGATGCGCTGGACATCGCCCTGCACATGGCTTCAGAGTAGCCGCGTCGCACGCCGACAGCTACTTCTTCGCAGGTGCGCCGCCGCCTTTGCGGAAGCGTTTCCACACCACGGCGTCGAGCGCCCAGCGGCCGCAGCCCAGCATCAGGATGGCCAGGCTCGCCGTCAGGTAGAGAACCGTGGCTTCGCGCTGACGCCAGGGCAGGCCGGCCTCGCCCGAGAACAGCGTCACTCCCAGGCTGAAGGCGAGCAGCAGGGCCGCCAGCCGACCAGCCAGGCCGAGCGCGACCAGGATGCCACCGACGAATTCCGCTGCCACGGCCAACATCAGGCTGTGGCGATGTCCCATGCCCAGCGGGTCAGGGATGCTGGTCGCAAGCTGGCCGTAGTGGCGGACTTTGTCCAGACCGTGAAGGAGAGCAATATTGACGCCCACGCCGAGGCGCAGGAGCAAGAGTCCCAGGTTGACGGAGTTTTCTCTGCTGAAGATTGCCACGACCGTAGCGTCGCACATCTGCACGAAAGGCCCAAAATTTCGGGCTATTCGTGACTACCCGCGCTTCATCGCGTCCGTGACCTCGTCGACCGTGGGCAGGCCGGAACGCGAGCCCAGGCTGCGGCACGCCAGTCCGGCGGCGGCATTGGCAAAGGGCAGGGCGCGCTCCAGCGGCCAGTCCTTGAGCTGAGCGTAGGCGAAGGCCCCGCAGAAGGCATCGCCCGCGCCCGTGGTGTCTTCCACGAAAACGTCGATGGCATCCTGCTGAACCAGCTTGGTGCCCTCCAGAGCCACCGCGCCTGCCTCGCCCATGGTGATGACCGCGATGCGTGGCCCCAGCCGCGTGATCTCGCGCAGGCTGTCGGCCAGTTCCTCAGATGGCGCAATCTCGTTGGCAAAGCGCTCGGAGCCCACCACGATGTCCGAAAGGGTGAGCAGCTCGCCCATGCCGCCAGAGAGTTGGCTCGCGTTGAGCAGGACGGTGACGCCTTTGGCGCGGGCCTTTTCCGCCACGGCGGCTTGCAAGGCCGGCTGCGATCCATCGATGCAAAGCAGCCGCGCACCGTCGAGCAGACGGTCCGGCAGATCGCGCGTGGACAGCGGCGTGACGTTGCCCCGCGAAAGCAGAATCTTGCGTTTGTGGCTGAGCTCGTCGATCTCGATGACCGAGACCGGCGACACCTTGCCCTTCTCGATTGACAGCACCGAGGTGTCGATCTGCAGTCCTTGCAGCGAGCGCACAATGAAACGGCCGAACTCATCGTCGCCCACGCGTCCGAAGTAGCGACCGCGCACGCCGAGGGTGGACAGCACGGCCAGGATGTTGGTGGCCGATCCGCCCCCCTGCATGCTGAAGACCGACACTTCCACCAAACGGCGTTCAACGCGCGGAACGACGCACAGGAGGTCCACGGTGGCCAGGCCCACGCCCACAACCAGATCCCCGCGCGCAGCGGCCGTGCCTCGTTCAGGATCCTTCCGGGTCACGGCCGGGCGGGTTTTCTTGCGGCTGGGTTTGCTGAGCTTGCGGGCTTTCACCACAGACTGATCCTACCACCGCAGCCAAATTTTTCTCTCTTTGCTAGTTGTCCGTCGCCTCAGGGGCTGCCGACGCTGGCAACAAAGGTCTACTCAGCGCGCCCTGTCCCTCGATGAAACGTTCCAGCGCCGCCACGGCTTTGGCACAGGTCGCGTTGGCGTAGTACGCGCGGCCAAGGTAGTAGAGCAGCTCGGGTCGTCGCTTGACGTATTCGGCATCGTCAGCCAGGGGCTTCAGCTCGTCGATGGCGTCGCCGTAGAACTCGGCCTTGTATTCGAGAACACCGGTGAGCAGGGCCACGTCTTTGCCCAACTTGGTGCCCCAGGTCTCCTCGGGCCAGTCGTCAACCACCTTGAAGGCGCTGGCGTACTTGTTCTTGCCCACCAGCGCCACGATTTGCTGGTAGTCCCCGCGCACCCGCTCGGCTACGGCCGGCGCCAATCCCGGTGGCGGCACCGGCGGTTGCAGACCGTCGTCCGGGGCCAGCGCGATCTCGGGATCGCGGTCCTCGCGCGTGGCTACTAAATCCAGTAGCAGGCGCGTGTGCGCCACCTCGGGGGCGCTGCCCGCAGCCTCGGCCCGCCGCTGCCACAAATGGGCCTCGCGCGCCTTGCCGTGAGCCAGCAGGCTGCGCGCCAGCCGCGCCATGGACACGGCCCGGTCAGGACCGTCGTATCCCGCCACCAGCTCGCTCAGGCGGCCGTAGGGCCACATGGGGCCGTAGATCTTGGCCAGGTAGGGATCGAACTTGGCATAGCCCAAAAGATCGCGCGGGGCCGCAAACTCGATGAGCGCATTGTCGTCGGTGTTGATGCGCGCGCCGGCGGTGAACGAGCGCAGTTCCTCCGGCCCGAGCAGCAAAAACGCGGGCACGTCGTGGGGCGAAGCGAAGCCGGCCCGCTTGGCCTCGGCTGCCGTGATGGGGTTTTCAAGGGCGTGGGCGATCCGGCGCACGTCCAGATCGATGGGGTGGCGGCTGGCAATCAGAATGGTGTCGGACGACAAGTCCTCGGCGGCGAACACCATTACATAGGGAAACTCCTCGGCCAGCGTGCGGTAGATGGCTTTGATGTTCCAGGGGGCCATCTCGTAGAGTTGCGCCCACTGGCAGAAGATGCCGTCGTCGCGCAGGCGCGCCTTGACGTCCTGAAAGTACTCGCGCGTGAACAGGTTGGAAACCCCGGTGATCCAGGGATTGGACGGCTGGCTGATGACGACGTCGAAGAGATCGCTGCGCTGGCTGAGGAAATTGCGGCCGTCGCCGGCCAGGGCGCGCACTTTGGGGTTCTCCAGGGGTCGCTGATTGACACTGTCGAAGAAGTGCGACGCTTCGTAGATGGCCGGCTCCAGTTCCACCACCTCCAGCGAGGCGATGGGGTACTGGGTGACGGCACCCGCGGTCACGCCCGAGCCGAATCCGACGAGAGCGACCTTGGGCGCATGGTCGTTGTGGTAGAGCAGGAGCGGCAAGAGGCCCACACTGATTTGTGTCGGCATGTCGGCATCGTTGGAAGCGTCGACCTTGCCATTGTTTTTCAGGGAGAACACCTTGCCCCACTGATCGACCGACACGGTCGTGGCGATGCCGTCTTTGTAGTAGACCAGTTTGGGCGACTGCCATTTCTTCTTCTGGTGGCGGTGCTCGACAATTTCGATGTAGTCACGTGCCATGGACACGCGAAAGAAGCCGATGGAGAAATCGGTGAGGTTCCAGCGCGGCAGGGCCAGGGCCAAGAGGGCCATGCCGGCCGCGGCGGCCATGCCGAGGAGCCGGCGCGAACGCGGCAGGCTAGTGGAAACCGCGAAGAGCAGCGCGGCCAGCCCCAGATCGAGCACCGCCGAAACGTAGATGCCTTTTTGCAGTCCCAGCTGCGGCAGCACCACGAACCCCGACAGGAACGATCCCACGATGGCGCCCACAGTATTAAGTGCGTAGGCCGAGCCCACGTCGCGGCCCACTCGACCCAGACTCGCGGTCACCACCCGCACGGTCAGCGGGAAGATGGCTCCCATGAGGAAGGTCGAGGGCAAAACCGCGATGCAGGCCAGGGTGAACTGACACGCCAGCACCGCGTCGGCCGTGATGGAGGTGGACGACAACAGATAGGTAAAGACATAGGGCAGCCGGTCGGTGACCAGATAGGAGAGTCCGATGGCTGCCACGATGCCCAGGTGGACCATGGCCAGGCTGCGCACCGGATCGCGGAATCGCTGCGCCAGACGACCGAAGGCCGCCGAGCCAGTCCCCAGGCCGATGAGGAAGGCCAGCAGGATGATGGTGAACGAGAAGATCGACGAGCCGATGATGACCGCCAGGGCGCGCGTCCAGAGAACCTGCAAGGTCATGGCCGTGGCGCCCGACACGGCGAAAGCGAAAAGGACCGCGCGTCGAGCCGCGGGCGTAATCACGACCAGGTTGACCTCGGCCGGGTTGGCCTGGGCGGCCAGTTCGTCGAGGCTGGGACCCTTGGGCGCGGCCGGCCAGCGGCGGCGAACCCGCTGGGTGATCACGATGGCCGCGGCCAGCGACATGTCGAAACTGGCGGCCAGAAAATTGGTGCTACGCACGCCGATGAGTGGCAGCGCGATGAACCCGGCGAGGAAGCAACCACTCACGCCGCCGAAGATGTTCACTGCGTACAGCGTCCCCAGACGCAGGCTCACGCGGCCGAATTCAAAGGGGCGCGATACGAAGTAGCGAGCCAGCAAGGGCAGGGTGGCGCCCATCAGAGTGGTCGGCACGATGAGCAGCGCGGCCGAGGCCACAAAGCGCAGCAGCGAAAGCAGGGTGTAGTGATCGCCGAAGGTGGCCCACAGCCAGTGGTTGAGCCCCGGGTAGAAGTGGATGAGCCAGGGCACGGCCAGGGCGTACAGCCCGATGGCAGCCTCGGCCAGGGCATAGGCGCGGACGGAATTCTTGATTCGGTCCGCGACCTTACCCGCCAGGTACGAGCCCAAGCCCAGCCCGCCCATATACGTGGCCAGGACCGTGGACACGGCCAGCGCGGTCGACCCGAAGACCAGGGTCAACATGCGCGTCCACAACAGCTCAAGGATGAGCCCCGACGCTCCTGACAGGAAGAAGCAGCATAGAACGACGGTTGGCATCGAGACCGCCTTCTAGCCTGGCCTGTCCGGGATGCCAACGGCCGCGGGTGACGGGGGCGTGTTTTCTGGAGTTCGGTGCGCGGCTTCTTTCAATTTCCCGGCCCGCGATGCTATCGTGTTCATCCAATGCGCTACGGTATCCTCTCGGACATCCACGCCAACATCGAGGCGCTGGAAACCGTCCTCAAGGCGTACGAGTCGGAGCAAATCGACAAGTACATGTGCCTGGGCGATACCGTGGGCTACGGCGCGAGCCCCAACGAGGCCTGCAACATGATCCGCCCCAGGGTCGCGCAGGCGGTGTTGGGCAATCACGATGCCGCGGTGGCGGGACGCATGGACTACTCCTACTACTACTACGCCGCACGCCAGGCGCTCGACAAGCACGCCCAGGTTCTCGAGGCGCAGAACATGGAGTGGCTGAAGAGCCTGCCCTACGACTATCGCGAGGGAGACATCCTCTTCTGCCACGGGTCGCCCATCAACCTGCGCGAATTCGACTACATCTTTGCGCGCGACCAGGCCGCGCAGTGCTTGGCCATCTGGGACGAGCTTCCTTCGCTCACCGTGCTCGGCCATTCCCATCTGTGCAAGGCATTCGCCATCAACCCCGAGCACCCTGGCGCGCAGGAGGTGGTGACGCTCAAGTTCGAGCTGCGACCAGGCTGGAAGTACATCGTGAGCGTGGGCTCGGTGGGCCAGCCGCGGGATTTCGATCCGCGCGCCAGCTACACCATCTTCGACACGGCCACGCGGACCTTCGAGTTCAAGCGCGTGGAATACGACACCAAGGCCGCTGCCGCGAAGATCCTGGCTTCGGACCTGGAACCCAACTTCGGCACCCGCCTGTTCCTGGGGATCTAGCTTTTCCAGGCTAGTTTTTCGTGACGTCCACGCCGGAAACCCGGGTCAGGCTGGCCACGGCGATGTTGTGGTCGTAGATCCCCTGCAGGGATCGCGCGCGGGCCTGGAAGAAAGCCAGCAAGGCGTCGGAGAAGTCCTTGGTCTCGGCCAGTCCCACGGAAATGTTCTGCATGATGGCCGCGATCCATTGCCGCGCGGCCTTCTCGCCCTTTTGCACAGTCGTGAGCCGCTGCTCGGCTTCCTTCATCTCTGTGTAAGCCTTCTCCACTTCGAAGCTGATGCCGCCCAGGGCATCGTCGCGGCGCAGTTCCGCTTCCCGGAACTCCGCGCGCAGACGCTGGGCGTGTGCATTCTTCACGAAGAGATCGAGCGGCATGCGGAACGCGGCCGCGATGCCCACGCCCGAGGTGTTGTAGGGGTTGTTGGCAAAGGCGTTGCTTGGGTGATCGATCGAGCTGGCATAGGCGTACGTGGCGGTGCCCAGCAAGACCAGGTCAGGATACTGGCGGCGCCATTCCAGGTCAGCCAGGGCGCGCTTGGCCGACACCATCTGGTCAAGCGCCTTGACCTCGGGACGATAGGCGTGCGCCAGATCATTGTACGAGGCGAGCTCGCGCGCGGGCACCGTTTGCGTTTCCAGCGGGGCCTCGTCCACGTCAAGGTCTGTCGGCGCGCTTGGGCCGATGAGGGCGCGCAGCCCAGCCTTGGCCAGATCAGCCCCGCGCTGCGCTTCCAGTGAGCGCGCTTCGATGTCTGCGCGCATGGTGCGCAAACGCAGGCGGTCGGTTACCGAAGCGTTGCCCGTGCCTTCGGCCAGTTCTTCGTCGATTTTTTTCTGGGCGTCGTTCAGGTAGTCCAGGCCCTCGTCGAGCATGCTCAGCATCTCGCGCGCCAGCTTGGCGGCCCAGTAGGCCCTGCGGACGTTGAGTTCCACGTCGGCCACTTGACCCGATGCCTTGCTGCGTGAGGCATCCACGCCCAGCTCGGCCGCGTTGATCCCGGCGGAGATCTTGCCGAAGGTGTAGATGGGCTGGACTATCTTGAGCTCGGTGCGCGTGAAGACGCCGCGCAAGTCGGTGATGGCGGAGAAGGTTTGCTTGGTCTGAAAGGAGAAATTCGTGTTGTCACAGTGCTGCTCGCGGTAGTTCAGGTCAGTCGGGCCGTTCGGGTTGAGAGTGAGCGGCTGGCAGTGAATCTCCGGCACCGGCGCCACCATTGACGACAAGTCGCCCGTGGGCAAGTAGTTCCGGTGCGCTTCCAGCGCCTGGGCTTCGACACCCGCAGTGACCTGTGCGTTGGCCGCCAAGCCCGGGTTTCCCTTTCTGGCCATTTCGATCAGTTCATCGAGCTTGTAGGCCTTTGCCTGGGCGACGCCGATGAAAAGAAGGCTGGTGCTTGCCCACAGACAAGCGACAACTGCAGAACCGGAGAAACGAAATGTTTTCATGTCGGTGACCGGGTGGAAGGGCGACGGGTTTGACCTGGGCGGAGGCGCATGCTACCGCAAACCATACGTGGACAGTCAAGAAGCGGTCCATAATCAATCCTGCGTGATGTGTCCCCCTGAAACCCAAGACCCGTCCTGCCTGAAAGAGGATGTCGCGCAGGTCGACCTGGGAGGGCTCGCGATCCTGCGCTGCACCGGCGCTGACCGAATCGGCTTTTTGCACCGGCTGACCACGGCCAGCGTCCAGGGCGTGGGCGTCGGGGCTGGCTGCCATTCTCTGCTTCTCGACAGCAAGGGCCATGTCTTGGGAGACCTGCGTGTATGCGTCAGGCCCGACGAGGTTCGGCTGCTGGTGGCCGCGGCAGCTGGGCAGGGGATTGCCACTGCCCTGGCTCACTATGCGGTGATGGATGATTTCGCCGTGGCGGTGGAACCCGATGTGGCCGTGAAGGCGCTCTGCGGGCCGCGTGCGGCGCAGGCTTTGCGCGCGGCCGGTGTTCCCGTGCCCGAGGACTTTGCGGCTCGGCCCCGGTGGTCGCACGCGGATGCTGCCAGCCCCTTCGGTCTACTGTGGTTGGTGCGCAGCCACGATCTGGGCAGCGACGGGCTATGGGCCTTTGGCGCCGCAACGGCCTGCGCCGCGCTGGCCGCCAGCTTGGATCTGGCCGGTGTGCCGGTCCTGGCATCCGACGTCGCGGAGGCCCTGCGCATCCAGGCCGGCGAGCCGCGCTTGGGCGCCGAGATCACCGGCGACGTCCTTCCCATGGAGGTCGGGCTGGCCGCTGCCCTGGATCACAAGAAGGGTTGCTACCTTGGCCAGGAAACCATCGTGCGCGCGCGCGACCGAGGGCTGGTCCGGCGACGGCTGGCCGGGCTGCGCCTGGACGGCGACGGGATGCCCGCTGCCGGCGATGTGATTGTCTTTGAACAGAATCCCGCGGCCGGGCGCGTGACCAGCGTGTGCCGTCTCTCTGGCCAGTCTGCCGTGGCCCTGGCCCTGCTGGCCTCGGCCGTCCCAGTCGGGGCCGAGGTTGGCATCAGCCACGGCGCCGAGACCCTGACCGCCGCGGTTGTCTTCGACCGACCAGTCTGGTGATAGGATTTTGCTGTAAGGTCGTGGGTCCCCACGGCACCAGAGGCTTGGTTTGATGGCTCATGACCCGCTCTCCGACGATGACCTAGCGGCAACGCCTGCCGCCTGCGTCGAGAAACGCCTGCTGGACTCGCTTGACCAGCTCTACGAAACCTACGAGCCGTCGGTCGAGCGCTGGGTGCGCCGCCTGGCCGGGCCAGGAGCCGAGGTGGAAGATCTGGTGCACGACGTGTTCTTGGTCGCCTTGCGACGGAAGAACGAGTTCCGCGGCGACGCCAAGATCTCGACCTGGCTGTTTCGCATCACCGAACTGATCGTGCGCAAACGTCGTTTTCGCCGGCGGCTTCACAGCTTTCTCGGTCTCGCTTTTCGCGACAACGCGACCGCGCTTGCGCCCAGCAGCCCGACGCCACTTGAAGAACTGGAGCGCCGCCAGCAGTGCGCGCTCCTATACGCCGCCCTGGATCGTCTGCCTGAAAAGTACCGCACACCCGTCATCATGTTCGATATCGACGGCCGTTCAGCCCAGGAAGTGGCGAGCCTGCTGGGAATCAAACCCAACGCCGTCTGGGTGAGGGTGCACCGCGCTCGCTCTCGGCTTCTCGATGAGCTGTCGCCCGACGGCAAGAAGACATCAAATGAGGATTGAAAGCACAATGACCGAGTCAGCCAAGGACCGGCAACTGGGGCCGCTCGCGTCTTTCGTGCGTGCTGCTGAGCCGCTGGAAGAGCTGACCGCAGGAGAGCGCGAGCGGATCAGACATCGGCTGCAAGCGGCCTTGTATCCTAGCCACCGTCCGGCGGTAGGATTCCGCTGGTCCACGGTGCTGGCAGCCTTGGGCCTGCTGCTGGCTGGCGGTGTGGTGTTTGCAGCGGCCGGCCATTTCGGGCTCATCCCTTGGCCGCGCGAGGCGAGACACCGGATCGGCAGCGAGCCGGCAGCCAGCAAGGCGCGGCCGCGCCCGGTGCGGGGAGTCGCTCCGTCGACGAGCGCGCCTCCCCCTGCGGCCGAGCCCATTCAGTCGCAACCAGCCGTCGTGCCGGCGGCGGGTCCGGCCATGCCGGCGCCGGCTACTGCCAGCCCTCGGGCTGACCGCGCGCCTCATGTCGCGCCGGTGAGGGCGGCTCCGTCCCAGACGGGCGTGGCCGCCTACCCGAACTTGCAGGCCACGCTTGGCGAGGCGCCGCAAAGTCCGCGGTCACAGCTGTCAGCGATGGCGTCGGCACAAGGGGCCGAGCCTGGCTCACCCCAGCCTTCCTCCCAGCCGGTTGCTGCGCCTGTGGCGGATTCTCGTCTGGCCATGCTGGCGCCTGCCCTCGACAGGCAAGCGGCACGGGCGGACCGATCGTCGCATCTCGCTCCCGCCGCGGCGCCAGCGGCTGCGACTCCGCTGGACGGCCAAGCCATGCTTGGCCAGGCGCTGCGGAGGCTACGCAATGAGCACGATCCAGCGGGCGCGCTCGATATCCTGACCAGGCATGCATCCTTGTTTCCGCAGAGCCCTCTCACCAGCGAGCGCTCTGTGCTGGAGGTCGAGGCGCTACTGGCCCTGGGCCGCCGCGACGAGGCTCTGCTTCGGCTCGATAGGATGTCCCTCGACAACACCCCGCGCAGCGCCGAACGCTACGTAGTGCGCGGCGAGCTGCGCGCGCGGGCGCAGCGCTGGAGCGAGGCTGGCGTGGATTTCGACCAAGCCCTGGCTCACGGCAAGGGGAGCCCGGCTTGGCAGGAGCGCGCCCTGTGGGGCCGTGCCGCGACCCGCACGCATACCGGGGATCAGGCGGGCGCCCGTGCCGACTTGCAGATCTACTTGCAACTTTATCCCACGGGCCGGTTCGCGTCCGAGGCAGAGCGTTTGTTGGCGGCCCCACGATGAAGCGAGCCTGTGTGGTGGGGCTCGGCGCGCTGTGCGTGGCAGCGACGCCTGCGTTGGCGGCCCCTGTGATCACCAGCGATTCGGATTGCCCGTCGGTGACCGAGGTTGTGTCGCGCCTGACGGGCCTGCTTTCTGGGAACAGCCCGGGGACCAGCGGCGCCGCCCATATTCGCGTCCAGGCAGGGCAGATGATCGTGGAGCTGGCGGGCGAGGGCGAGCCAGCCACCAGTCGGATCTTGCCCGCCGAGGCCGATTGTCACTCGCGCGCCCAGGCCGCAGCCTTGGTCATTGCGGCCTGGCTGGACAACATGCCAGCCGATCCGCAGGCGCAGGCTGAGTCGGTCCCCGCACTCGCCATTGAGCCAGCCAGCCTGCACGCGCAATCGCCGGTCACTGAGGCGGCCCCGCCCGCTCCATCGCGGTTCTCGCTGGGCGCGGCCGCCTTCGCTTCCATGGACGACCAGGGTCCGGGCGGAATTCTGTCGGTTGAGGCCGCGTGGAGAAACCTGGTCGGCCGGTTCGGACTGGCGACGGATCTGTCGTTCCCGCTTCCTCGCGAGACGAACGTGGGTCAGGGCAAGGCGCGCTGGTGGCGTCCGGTGTTGGCGCTGGCGCTGCGCGCTCCCTTGACCCAAGGCGCTTGGATTTTGGATGCGGGCGTTGGGCCCACGTTCGGACTGCTCGTGGTCGCGGGCAGCGGGTTCGACCAGAATCGCACGGACGTGGCCGTGTCCTGGGGAGCCACGGCTGGGCTCCGCCTGGCCCACAGGAGCACAAGCAAGTGGGCCTATTGGGCCGAGCTGCGCAGCCTACTGTGGCCAGCCGCACAGCACATCCGCAATGAGGTGAATGGGGAAGCTCCGAAACTCGCGAATCTGCCGCGCATTGAAGGTCACATTGGACTTGGTTGCAGCTTCGATGTTTTGTAATGGTCGATTGTAAGGTCGATCAGTGTGCGGGAACTAGATGGTCATGACAAACAACACTCGCTCCACTCAGGGTTCACTGGTTGCGCTGGTGCTCGTCGCACTGTCGCCCGCATGCATGTCCGATCCAGAGGCAGGAATAAGCCTTGTCCCTGACGCCGGTCCTCTTCCGGGAAATCCGGACAGTGGGGGCACGACTGGCACCACATCAGCGGATAGTGGGGGGCCGACTGGCACCACCCCAGCAACGACGTCGTTTACCTTCGTATCCAGCCCAGAGAGGGCAGTCGACATCTTGTTCATGATCGACAACTCCCCTTCAATGGACCCCAAACAGCGGGCACTGGCCAACAACTTTCCCAAGATGATCGCGGCACTGGAGAAGCTTCATGGCGGCTTGCCTGACGTGCACATCGGCGTGGTCAGTAGCAATATGGGAGCTGGCAATGGCGCCATGGGCGGCAACTGCGGCAATGGGTTGGGCGACAGGGGCCTTTTGTGGGGCAACGATCCCAACGATCTGACCGCGTCGGTCGCGAACGGCAGTGCTGCGGCGGCAGATCCGAACCACCCTCTGATCGCCTCTGGTTGCGGCCTCAATGTTGGTCAACGTTGGATCGAGGATATCCAAGATCCCAACGGCACTGGGCGCATACAGAACTACACCAACACCCTGCAACTTCAAGACGTCTTCTCCTGTCTCGCCACGGCCGTGGGTGTATCCGGCTGTGGAGAGGAACACCAACTGCAAGCGACTCGCGTGGCTCTTATTCCCCAATACGCTATCAACGACGCAAATAGGGGCTTCCTGCGTGACAACGCCAAACTCGCGATCGTTCTCATCACCGATGAGGATGACTGCTCTGCCAACAATGACAACGCCCAGAACGATGACATGTTCAATATGATGACCAAGCGAGACGTGGGCGACACCACCAGCCTGCGATGTGCGGCGCGCGGCCATCTCTGTGGCGGGCAGCCAATTCCTAACTACGACCCGGCGGTCGGCTACACCGGCACGGCGCCTTTCACCCACAGCTTCGCCGACTGCTCGGCCAAGTCCCAGCTTGACCCCAACAATCCAGACCACGTCTATCTGCCGCTCTACGATGTTCAGGAAATGATCGACAGCGTGAACTGGGTCAAGGGAATCCAGGCCCAGCAGAAGATCTTCGTGTCTGGCATCATTGGCTGGCCCCCGGGCCCGAACGACGCGAACCTCCCGCCCGACCTTCAAACCAACCCCAATTACCGGATTGACAAGGATGCCACCTCGCTTCCGGCATCGCAGGGGAATCTGTGGGACTACATGCCCATTTGCTCGATTCCGTCCCAGAAGTCCGCTGATGGGAATATCTACAAGGCCTATGGCGGTCTTCGCTTGAAGAAATTTGTCGATGCTTTCGGCGACAAGGGGCAAGTGTTCAGCATCTGCAACTCGGATTTCACCAACGCCATGACCCAGACCGGCAATGATCTGGTGCAGGCGATGACGGGCGACGCCGACTGCGTCCCCTATGCGCTGACAGATGCCGACCCGAACACTCCAGGGCTTCAGCCCCACTGTGATGCTATCGACCGCATCCCGTGCGAAACGCCGGGCACGGGTACTTGTCTTGTGAATGGCTACGCGGACGCGCCCATGCCCGAGTGCAAGGATAGCCAGGGGAACGTACTTGACCCGGCCAGTCCTCAAATCGACTCCGTGAGCGACGATGCACGGCCTTGCTGGTACTTCTCCTATGACGCCACCTGCACGAATGCGCAGAAGATATCGGCTTTGCGGCCCACGGGAGTGGTCGCACCAGCGGGCACGCTCCTGGCGATGACCTGCCAGACCTGTCCCGCTTCCAACCCAGGGTGCGTGGCCGCGTCCCCGTAGCCACCTCCCGACACGACCGTCTGCGGCTATCACGGGCTCGCGCACACGCGCGAGCCCGCTTGACATATGAGGCTTGTTTCCCAATAGTGGCATCCGCATGGGAAAGCACGACAATCGCCGTTCCAAGAAGATGCGCCAACGCGTGAGCCAGAAGAAGTACAAGGCGCGGGTCAAGAAACAAAAGGCTGAACGCCGCGCAGCCCGCGGAACGCCGGCCAAGGCCCCGAGAAAGCCGCGAGCTGCGGCGCCCGCGCCCGCCAAGGAATAGTCTTTCGCCGGGCCTCAGGGAGGTCACGTGAGCGGCGAGAGGGACAGCGGCGCCAAATCGGTCGAGCCGTCGTCGGATGCGCCTGCGGGTGCCGGTCCGGCTGATCAGGCCACCACCGCGCTCATGCGCCAGTACCTCGACGTCAAGGCGCAGGTTCCCGACGCGATCGTGTTTTTTCGCCTCGGGGATTTCTACGAGATGTTCTACGAGGACGCGATCTACGCGTCCCGCGTGCTCTCGCTCACGCAAACCACCCGCGACAAGGGCAAGGAGAATCCGGTGCCCATGTGCGGGGTGCCGCACCACTCGGCACGTGGTTACATCGCCCGCCTCACCGAGCTGGGCCGGCGCGTGGCCATCTGCGAGCAGCTGGAAGACCCCAAGCTGGTCAAGGGCCTGGTCAAGCGCGGCGTGGTTCGCATCGTCACGCCGGGGGTGATTCTCGACGAGGAATCGCTGGAGCCGCGCGCGCCCAACTACGTGGCCGCCGTGGCTGGCGAAAGCCGCGACGGATTCGGCCTGGCGTTCATCGACGTGACCACGGGCGATTTTCGCGCCACCGAGGCCGCCACGACCGAGGGCTTGCTCGACGAGCTGGCCCGGGTCGATCCGCGCGAATTACTGCTGCCGCGAGGGCAGGGCGATTTGGTTACGCTGGTCCGCCGCGCCTACCCGCACCTGGCGCAAACCCCGATCAGCATCGACGACGAGCCCGAGCCAATGTCCGCCCTGGCCGACGGGCTTGGTCCTGGGCTGGATCGGGACGCCCTGGCCCGCGCCCCGCAGGCGTGCCTGGCCGCCAGCCGCGTGCTGCGCTACGTGCGCGCGACCCAGCTCTCGGCGCCGCTGCCCGTGGCGCGCCTGGAACTGTTTCGGCGCGACGAGTTTCTGGTCATCGACGAGCAGGCGCGTTCGCACCTGGAGCTCACCGAAACCATGCTGGAACGCAAACGGCAGGGCTCGCTGCTCGACACACTGGACGTCACGGCCACGGCCATGGGCGGCCGACTCTTGCGTCGCTGGCTGCTCTTTCCGTTGCTCGACCTGGCTCGCATCCGGCGTCGCCATGATGCCATTGAGCGCCTGGTGGAGAAGCAATCAGCGCGCGAGGCCAGCCGCAAGATCCTGTCGGAGCTGGGCGACATCGAGCGGCTGGTGAGTCGCGCGCGCCTGGGCGTGGCCAGCCCGCGCGATGTGGTGGTGCTGGGCCGCTCGCTGCAGCAGTTGCCTGATCTGGCGGCTGCCTTGCAGCAGGCCGTGGATCCGCTGGCAGCGCTCGCGGCGGGCGGCGCGGGATCCGACCTGCTGGACCTGGGCCAAGATCTCGCGCCGGACATCGCCGACCGCATCGTGGCCACGCTGGAGGACAACGCGCCTGCCATCACCAAGGAGGGCGGGTTTATCCGATCCGGCGTATCGGCCGAATTGGACGAGCTGCGTACCATCGCCTCGGGTGGGCGCGACCAAATCCTGGCCATCGAGGCGCGCGAGCGCGAGCGCACCGGAATCGCTTCGCTCAAGGTCAAGTACAACAACGTGTTCGGCTACTACATCGAGATCACGCGCGCACACCTGGCCAACGTGCCAGCGGACTACACACGCAAACAGACGGTGGCCAATGCCGAGCGTTTTGTGACGGCCGAGCTGGCGGACTACGAAGCCAAGATCCTGGGCGCCGACGAGCGTCGGGTATCGCTGGAGCTGGCGCTTTTTTCAAGCTTGCGTGATGAGGTAGGCGCGGCAGCCTCGCGCGTGCTGGCCTTGGCTGGCCGGGTGGCCGCGGCTGACGTGGTCGCAGCCTTGGCCGAGCAGGCCCACCACCACGGCTATTGCCGGCCCGTGGTCGACGATTCAGAAGTGTTGGAGCTGTGGGACAGCCGGCACCCGGTGGTGGAACGGCTGGCGGCCACCGGCGGCTTTGTGCCCAACGACCTGCGCCTGGACACCGAGCGCGAACAGATTCTCATCGTGACCGGACCCAACATGGCGGGCAAGTCCACCCTGATTCGCCAGGCTGCCCTGTCGGTCATCATGGCCCAGGCTGGCAGCTTCGTGCCTGCTCGTGCCGCGCGCATCGGGCTGTGCGACCGCGTGTTCACTCGCGTGGGCGCCGGCGACAACCTGGCGCGCGGCGAATCCACCTTCCTGCTGGAAATGCGCGAGACCGCGCACATTCTGCGCCACGCGACCCGGCGGAGCCTGATCATCCTCGACGAGATCGGACGCGGGACATCGACCTATGACGGCGTGTCCATCGCCTGGGCAGTGGCCGAGCACCTGCACGACGTGGTTGGCGCGCGCACCCTGTTCGCCACCCACTATCACGAGCTGTGCGACCTGCACGATTCACACCCGCGCGTGCACAACGTCAGCGTGGCTGCGCGCGAATGGAAGGGCGAAGTGGTCTTCCTGCGCAAGCTGACCCCGGGCGGCACCAGCCGGTCGTTCGGTATCGAAGTAGCCAAGCTGGCCGGTCTGCCAGCCGCGGTGGTCGGACGCGCGCACGCCATTCTCGACCGCTTGCAACTGGGCGCCGCCAGCCCGCGTCGGCCTGACGAGCCGCACCCGGCGTTGCCTGGTCAGGGCGAGGCGCCGCAACTCGGACTGTTCGAGCCGCGCGGGCAGAAGTCGCTTGCGCCAGAGGTCGATAGAGAGCGCGAGGTCGTGGCCGCGCTGCGGGCCGCTGATCTTGATGGCTTGTCACCGCGGGCGGCCTGGGATTTGCTGGCGAAATTGCGAAAGAATTTGACGGATGGCGGATCCGGCCGCCCATGATTAGGGGTTGTGGCAGTACACCGCGCGGCACTCGCGCTCCTGATAGCCTTCCTTCCCAGCATCGTTTTCGCTGCGCCTTTGCGCGCGCCTGACGGCGGAACTGTCCCGCGACCTGCTCCGCCCAGGGCCGTCGGGCAGACGCGATCTTCGACCACCGTGAAGAAGATCAGGCCGCTGCGCAATCCGCCGGTCGAGCTCTTCCAGATAAACACCAAGGAGAAATTCGTGCTGCGCTTTGCCGACGAGCGTGGTCGTCCCATCCAGGGCTGGCAGAAGCGATTCCAGCGTTTCATGCGCTGCCACCACACCAACACCCAGCACAGGATCGACCCGCGCCTGCCCCGCCTGCTGTATCAGACGGGGCGGCATTTTGATGGGCATCGTCTGGAAGTCATCTCTGGCTATCGCAATCCCAAGGTCGCGCGCAACCCGAAAAGTCCCCACAAGAAGGGACTGGCCTGCGACTTTCGTATTGCAGGCGTGCCCAATGCAACCTTGCGCGACTTCTTGCGCCGCAGCTTCGACCACGTGGGTGTCGGTTTCTATCCCAATTCGCTTTTTGTCCACCTGGACGTACGCAAGGGGCCGTCGGCCTTCTGGATTGACTACTCAGGGCCAGGCGAGGGTGCCGCCTACTCCGGGAATGCACGCGACGACCTGCGCACCGGCAAGGCCGACTGGTTCAAGCCAGCTTCCGGCGGGCGAGCCGCATCGGAGGCGGATCGCGCCGAAAGCGTGGACGACTTGATGGAGACTGCGGTGAAAGGCGGCGGAACCTCGGCTGCACCGGGTGGCGACCGTGGCAAGGCTGCGGCTGCAACGCAGCGGGCCCCGACTCGTGCCAGTGCGCCGAACTAGTCGCGTGGAGAGCCGGCGAGCTTTGCTCGCCGCGCACCACCGCGGGAGGGAATGGGAACCCTCTCAGGGTTCCCATGTCGGAGCGCTGCTTTGCCGATTGTCGAAACCAGGCCGGCAGTGCTAAAAGGTTGCCAGATACCTCCCACGGACAAAGACAAGTTCGCTCTTGCTCGAGGCCATCAGGCGCCGACGCGGGCGCGAACGCAGAGGAGAATTCCAGATGAAGAAGCTCGGTGTTTCCTTGGTGGCAGCGCTTTTCGTGTTGGTGGCCGCACAGCAGGCCATAGCGGCCAAGGCAGCCAAGCCCAAGGCGGACAAGCCGCACGGACCTGCTCCGGTGGCCAAGGCTGACGCCATTTCCGAGATCAGGGGTGACTACAAATGGGGGATGACCCCGCAGCAGGTGATGGACAAGATCAATGGGCGCATCGAGGACGGGTACAAGGACCGGATCGCCAAGACGGCGGCGGAACCGGCCAAGAACGACAAGCTCCGCAAGCAGATGCACGACGAGACCGCCGTGATCAAGAAGAACCTGGTCAAGTTCGACGGTCAGAAGGGCCCCTGGGACGTGTCGATCATCGATCAGGAAATCGTGCAGGGCCAGGGCGAGTCGATGCTCTACATGAAAGAGCCGAAATCCACCCGCTACTTCTTCTTTGACCACGACAGCCTGTACAAGATGTTCATCGCCTTCGACAAAGAGATGCTGCTGGGAAAGAACTTCAAGGACTTTGGCGCGGCCATGCAGGGGAAGTTCGGCAAGGCGCAGGAGAACTACGTGATCCGCAACGACAGTGTCGGAGTCAAAGAGAGGAAGCTGGACCACCTGCTCTGGCGCTCGAGCACGGGCGACGGGCTCAAGCTGGTGGACCGGTCTGAGTTCTACGACGTGTACTGCCTGGTGTTGTACGACAACAGCGTCGAGCAGCGCATGGTGGCTGAGCGCAAGGCAGCCGATGCCAACAAGCCCAAGGGCTCCATGCTCGACGGTGTGGTCGGGGGCAAGGAATCCGACCGCGACGAGAACGACAACGTGATGGACCGGATCACGGGCAAGGAAGTCCTCAAGCCTGGCGAACGGCGCGCCGCGCAGCAGAACATCACCGTGCCGTCGCCTGGCGCTCCCCCTGCTGGCGGTACTGACGATATCCCGCATCGGTAATCGTGGCCCCGAACGCTGTGTTGCTTGACAGCGGCGGGTCGGCTACGCAGAATGCGACCCTTTCCAAATGGCCAACATCAAGTCAGCGCAGAAGAAGAATCGACAGCGCATCACGCACCAGGCGCGCAACTCGGCCCAC
>Ga0265316_10000177_pt1 | contig 72268 bp, 52 predicted proteins | sample 4522metaG_FD_202092 | JGI IMG/M metagenome (GOLD analysis project Ga0265316, IMG submission 202092) | Rhizosphere microbial communities from Carex aquatilis grown in University of Washington, Seatle, WA, United States - 4-5-22 metaG | ecosystem: Host-associated > Plants > Roots > Rhizosphere >... | reverse complement strand
TGACTGTTACGTTGACGTCCTGGCCGCCCCATGGGGTGGGGTCCCAGGGGTTCAGAGCAAGCATTGATGCTGTCGCATTTACGCAACCATCCATACCGATTCTTGGGCCTGGCTGGTTTGGAAGAACAGCACAATAGGTAAGATTGTTCGGTCCCCCAACATCAACCGGCCATGCTCCCTCCACGTTCCAGTTGGCGGGATTGCACCAGACACCGTCCGCGCCGCCTGCCTGCCACTCAAGTTGGCCATCCCACGGCCATGCCCATACAACCTGGCATGACGCCAGCAGGCATACAAAGAGCATAATAAAGACACTTTTCCTAAACATTATGTTTCCTCCTTATCACCATAAACAACACTACTTATGAAACTATTTATGCCTGGCGGACACCGCCAGACGCTATTCACTAAATATAGTACCAGACCAATACTGAAAAATCAAGCTATTTTTGCGGTTTTGCAAGGTTTTTTTGGACCATACGCCGGCACAAAATTACATAACTTATTATTTAACAAGATGTTAGATAGGCGGCGACAAAATTTGTTAATGTGTAAGACGGGACAAAAATGCCGTAACGTATTGTCAACACGAAAGATATGGCATAAATATCAGAAAAAAACTAAAAAAGCGCAAAAAAATAATCAAAAAAGCGCAAAAAAGCCATTGAGATGCTAAAAATCACCCGAATTTTCAAAGAGCCGATACGATTACCGGTATATTTATTACATATTCCATTCCTGGGCAAAAAGGGCAAAATCAACGAAATCATAAGTGCCAAGCCAGCCGTTGGCGAAAGTATCGAGGTCGGTGATATTTACATGGCAGTCGCCATTGAAATCCCAATCCGGCGGGTCGGCCTGAAGAACCATATGGCAAACACTCGTGGCGGGTATGGTGTATGTAAACGAGTTGCCTGTGATGCTGCTTATTGCCGTGGTTTCTGCAATGTTGTAACTGTTATTGTCGAATTTCCAGACCCTGCCTGACGTGAAGGTTCGCGAGCTGGTAATATTGAAGGTTCCAGTGATATTGCTATCGATGTTTTTGTTGATAACTACCATGTGCATCTCGCAGGTATAGCCGTTGAACACAGAGGCGTAAATGGAGCTGTTAACCTTGTCGGACATCGACGCCACGACATTCATATCGCCAAACGTGGAATGTGCGCCATTGTAATTTCTATAAATTTTAACTGCTGCATCAACATAATTACCACCTCCCCAATAGGTAGCGAGGTAAACTCCATATTTGCCGAAAATGCCGAGCACGTCGGCAGTAGCGATACCGGTTGACCAATGTTGAGAAGTACCGTCTGGTCCATAAGCATATTCGGTGAAAGTCAGATTAGTATCAGGATAATAAGTTTTTATGTCGTTTTTTAACCTTGGAATAAGCGGCAGGTAACTGCTGCACCACTCATTAATCCAGCTATTTTCACCGTTAGTCCCAACGTAACTGGTGTCCCACAGGGTTCTCGGCGCCTGCATACGGGCGTTATACATTTGCGTGGTACTTACATTATTTAAAATTCTGTTGCCAGAGTTAAAAGGTGCACTATCCATTGCTTCAGGATACCAGTGGAGATCAAGTGCGTCGAGGAGTCGTTTGCCGGCGGTATTCGAGGCAACTCTCATTTTGTCCAAGTAGTAAGTAAGGAACCAGCTATACCCTGTGCTAAGCGGGGCTTTCCAGTCGGGTGCGCCCTGGAAAGTCTGATAACCGCTGAATCCATAACTTACCGGGCCAAGCATCTGGGCATTGGGGTCAACATTTTTTACGGCTATTGATAACGCTACGCTTTTATCCTTATATTCGGCACAGCCGGCCTGGGGTGGATGAACTTCGGGGTGAGTAGCTCCCTGTGCGCCGTTTGACCAGATATCTGGTTCGTTGTCGAGACAGTAGAATTTGACGCCGTTAGGGTCACCCGCATAGCCATATCTGCTAACCAGAAAATTGACGAATTCATCCATAATATACATTAGCGTCAGCGGTATTCGGACTTCCCGGGGGGCTGCAGAAAGGTGCGCCTTTGGCGAAAGTAACAGGATAAAAATAAATTGATGGAGCCGATTCAGTAGCGAGATTTATCTGCCTCCAAATAGGAGCCGAGACATATCCCGCCATTTGCAGGGTTACAATAGAGTCCTGTTTGTAATTAACACAGGAATCGCGGAAGTCGGTTATGGCTTTACCGGGTGTCGTGCTGGAACTCATATACTGGTCGTTTTCAAAATACCAGTCCGCGCCTGCGTTGGACCAGTTATTTTCCCAGTTGTAAGCGGTGAGTCGATTGCCGCCGCTTCTTACAACGGTGTAATCTGAGTTGCCTGTCGAGTTTGTGCCATAGACATATTTGCTGATAGGCGTCCTGTTGACGTCAGGGTTGATGTTATAAGTGACGTTTATGTTGGCTGCTGTGACTGATGCACAAAAAATGAAGACGACCAGAACTGGGGCGATACGCCTCATATCTGCTCCTCCTTGCTTATCTATGCTGCCCGCCTGGTAGCTAAAAACAAACCCCCACCCGGCAGGAAGCGGGTTTCAGGTATGGTTATCTTATTATATATTAAAGAAAGGGCAAAGTCAACGAATTTAGCCGGAAAAGAGTTGCATCCTCCAATATAATCCTCAAAATAGTGGACTTATTGGCGACCTGTCTTATGAAATGATTGAATTTATGGAGAAAACAATGAAGACACTTAGGGGGCTTTTAGTAGCAGCGGCTGTATCGGTAGTAATGGTGCTCGGTTTATCCTGCGAATCGAAGTTTGAATCACTTCAAATACAACCACAAACGGGCGAAAGCGCAGCCGCAAGGCAGGTAGTGAATTTCAACGGCGACTGGAAGTTCGCCAAAGGCGGTCAGAAGGGGGCTGAGGCGATTGATTTTAATGATTTATCGTGGAAGGCGGTCCGGCTGCCTCACGACTGGGCAATCTCCGGGCCGTTTAATCTCAATGAAGACGGCTACGCCGGCAAACTGCCCTGGTGGGGGCAGGGGTGGTATCGCAAAAGCTTTAAGCTCGACAAGGCCGACGCGGGCAGGCACGTATATTTTGATTTCGACGGCGTAATGGCGTTTCCGAAGGTTTATGTCAACGGTAAATTAGCCGGCGAATGGGATTATGGTTATATGTCTTTCCGTGTCGATGCGACGCCATTCGTGAAATTCGGCGGCCAAAACACAATCGCGGTATATGTGGATACCCGCAATCACGGCACACGATGGTATCCCGGCGCGGGAATCTACCGCAAAGTTACAATGACAATTAACGAACCTGTTCACGTCGCACACTGGGGAACTTATATTACGACTCCCGAAGTAGCTGACGCGTCAGCGAAGGTCAATGTTTGCTCAACTATTGAAAACAACGGCAAGGGCAAATCAAAGGTAAGTGTTGAGGTTGCTCTGCTTGACCCGGACGGCAAGACGGCTGCGACCCTCAAGACCGACGGCGTTGACATATCGGCAGGGGGGGCAAAGGACGTTAACCAGTCGTTTGTGATTGCAAACCCCCAGAGATGGGACATTACAAGCCCGAAACTTTACAAGGCCAAGACAATTATTCGCCAGGGTGAAAGAATAGTGGATACTGATACGGCCACTTTCGGCATACGCGAATTCAAATTCACCGCTGATGACGGATTTCATCTCAATGGCAAACGAGTGCAGCTTCACGGTGTGTGCCTGCATCACGACCAGGGCGCTCTCGGCGGGGCCTTTTATACCCGTGCGATGGAACGCCAATTAGAGATTATGCGCGATATGGGCGTAAACGCCATACGCACGAGCCATAATCCGCCTGCGCCGGAACTGCTGGAGCTTTGCGACCGGATGGGGTTTGTCGTGTGGGACGAGTGCTTTGACAAATGGGACAAGACCGCGGACCGCGACCCCTGCACTATGCCGCTGGAACAGTTTGGCGAGAAACAGATTCGTAATTTCGTGCAGCGCGACCGCAATCATCCGAGCGTTGTCGTCTGGTCAATCGGCAATGAGATAGACCCGCAGCCCGCGGCGCCGGAAGGCGTTTCGGCCAAGCGAGTGAAATTTATGAGCGATTTTTTCCGCAAATACGATGCGACGCGTCCGATTGGTATGGCCTGCCATATGCCGGTCGTTGCACAGAAGAAAATGTTGGATGCGCTGGACATTGGCGGCTGGAATTATCAGCGCAAATACGCGGAGTTCAGAAAAAATTATCCCGACAAGCCCATTGTTTACAGCGAGTCGGCTTCCGCGCTTAGCACACGCGCCTTTTACGAATTGCCTTTGCGGACTTCGAAGGCGCAGTATTCAAAGGAGTTTCAGGTCGATTCTTATGACCGCAATGCCGCGAGCTGGTCGGATATCCCGGACCGCGAGTTTGCTTTGATGGAAAAGGACACGTTTGTCGCGGGCGAGTTCGTCTGGACGGGTTTCGATTACCTCGGCGAGCCGACGCCTTACAGCAGGCAGGCGCGAAGCTCATATTTCGGCATTGTTGACCTCGCGGGCATACCCAAAGACCGTTTTTATATCTACCGCAGTCACTGGCGGCCCGATGTTACAACCATCCATATACTGCCTCACTGGAACTGGCCCGACAGAATCGGGCAAAATGTCCCCGTATATGTTTATACCAATGGCGACACAGTTGAGCTGTTCCTCAACGGCAAATCCTTAGGTAAACAGACCAAGGCAAAAGAAGCGGGGCAGTCTTACTATGGTTCAATAGATAAATATCGTCTTTGCTTCAACGATGTTAATTATGAGCCGGGCGAGCTGGTGGCGGTTGCCTATAAGGATGACTCGGAGATAGGCCGGGAAGTTATGCGCACGGCGGGTGAGCCGGCGAAAATCCGACTGACTCCCGACAGGAAAGAACTCTCAGCCACCGGCGATGACCTCTGCTACATTCTTGTTGAGGCCCTCGATGTCAATGATACTTTGTGCCCGCTGGCGGATAATCTGATTAAGTTCAAAGTCGATGGCCCCGCTGAAATCGCGGGAGTCGATAATGGCAATCCTCTTTCTTATGAGCCATTCCAGGCGGATTACAGGAAGCTGTTCTTCGGCAAGGCGATGCTGATTCTTCGCACTAAAGAAGGGCAGGCCCCTTCGACAAGCTCAGGGCAGGCAGGCGACATTCACATAACCGCCGACAGTGATGGCCTGACCCCCGCGGCCGTTGTCGTCCAAAGCAGGTAGTATCCAGCTAATGGAGCTTAGTTATAAAAAGAGGGCCGGCTGAAAAACAGCCGGTCTTCTTTGTGTTTATATGTATTTTAACGAAAACAAAATAATATGGAATTAGAGATGCGACTCTAAAAATATTTTATGGTTACGAGCCGTCCTGTAGTTACTTAGTTCCCATTCCAGCTACGTCTGAACCCCAGGCGCCAATCGAGGCCCAGCGAATGTCCATGTTGCCATCGTGCACCGGATTTCCGGCTGCCGATATTCCTGTTTTGATATCAGCGAAAGTGGTTGGATCAAGCCATTTGTGGTATTCGGCGTGGCCATCAGCAAAAGAAAATGTTGTTCCGTCGCCGTGCCGTGCTGAAGGCAGGTCCCACCATGCATATCGGCTGACATAGACCGTCCAGCCGCCCATTGTTCCCCCTAATAAACCTCCATTCTCAACGAAAACGAACCGTTCGGCTGTTTTTCGAATCTGCAGGCGGCTCTTAATCAAAACTGCGCCGCTGCCAACACCTGACGTAGGATTGCCAGCTATCACTTTTACGTTCATGCCGTCAGGAAGAGAGTATGTTCTAACCTCGTCGGCATTACCCCTCGGGCATTTGTACGCCTTTACGTCTTTGACAAACCTGAATAATGCCCCCTTTTTTACCTGGTCTTTTTTTTGTTCCACAGTAAGTATAGTCCCTGCCGGCCAACAAGGCGGAGACCTCCAATCACATAAAACCCAGGGTCTCTCCAAGTAATGGATTCCACCTGACGCACATTCTCCAGTGAATCCAGTGCATGGTGGTTCATTCCACGTCCCGTATTCTTCGGCGTCGCCGTTAACGATTCTGTCGCCGTTATCATCGGCGTACATCATCCAGGCGGCGGTCAATTGCTTCTGATAATTAAGGCAAACAGAGCGTTTTCCTTGTTCTCTGGCCCTGTTCAGCGCAGGAAGCAATATGGCCATCAGCAGAGCGATGATGGATATGACGACTAACAGTTCTACTAACGTAAATCCGAACCCGCTGCGTTTGCTCATAATAATCTTTAGCCACAGAGTAATTTTTCAGCCACAGAGGACACAGAGCACACAGAGAAAAAACTTAGTGCCTTTGCGGCTAATTTATATTTTGCGCGAGGCGGGGCAGAAAAAGAACGCCATTTTTTGCTTAACATCCACCATTTTGGGCATATAATACGGGCGTGAAGAAGTTAAAGAGAGTCGCGTTAATGATTGAAAGCTCGCGGGCATTCGGCAGAGACCTGGTCCGCGGGATTATGAGGTATTCCCGGCTGCATGGGCCATGGGTGTTTCCGTGGGTGTTCTACAGGCAGGACCTGTTTTACGTGGCGAGGGGCAGCGAACGAGCCGAATTAGAGCACCTGAAAAAGTGGGGGCCACAGGGCATAATATCGCGTGATACGAGAGATATCGAGGAATTGGCAAGATGGGGCATTCCATTATTTGTCGCGGTGGCAATGGAGCCGCCCGCGGCGCAGCGGAACAATATAGTAACTGATAATCGTGCGGTAGGCAGAATGGCCGCGGAGCACCTCCTTGAACGGGGATTCCGTAATTTCGGGTACTGCGGTTTCGATGATATGTACTGGTCATGCCAGCGAGGGGATAATTTCGGCGCACGCATATCGGAGGCGGGTTTCAAAACGAGCTTTTACAAACAGCCCAAATCCCGCGCGAATCGTTTATGGTACAGGGAGGAGGCGATTCTTAAGGAATGGCTGCGCGGGCTGCCAAAACCGGTAGGGATTATGGCGTGCAATGACGACAGGGGGCAGCATATTACCGAGGCCTGCGCCAACGCGAAGCTCGACGTGCCTTATGAGGTGGCTATTATCGGCGTAGATAACGACGACCAGGTATGCGATATTTCCAACCCGCCGTTGTCGAGCGTTGCTTTGGATGTCGAGAAGGCCGGCTTCCGGGCCAGTGAGCTGCTTGACAGGATGATGGCAGGAGAAAAGATGCCGCCCCAGATGGTGATTATTCCCCCGAACAGGGTGGTAATGAGGCAGTCAACCAATATCGTTGCGGTAGAGGACAAATTAGTCAGCCAGGCGTTGAATTTTATTCATCATAACGCCAAACGCCTTATACAGGTGGATGATGTTGTAAAAAATTTGAGCGTCTCAAGGCGCAACCTGCACGATAAATTTATGAAGACGCTGGGACGTTCGGTTTATGACGAGATTAAGCGGGTGCGGATTGACCTGATAAGCCAGATGCTGATTGAGACGGATTTGTCGATATCGGATATTGCGTTAGGCCTGGGATATGATAATACCAATCATATTGCCCGGTACTTCAAGGAGAAAATTGGAATCTCGCCGCTGGAGTACCGCAAGGTTCACAGCCGCAAATAGCTGCGAAATGTTTTAAAGATTCCGGCATAATTGATTGAAGGCAGGAGAAATGTGAAATGAAAACTGAAGAGCGGTTCAACAAACAGAATTCAGCGTTCAGCGTTCCGTGTTTGGCGATAATTGTTCTTTGTTCATCGTCTGTCTTTGCTGCGTATCCCTTTGAAGACCCGAATCTCCCGATAGAAGACAGGGTGAATAATATCGTTTCTCTTATGACCCTGGAGGAAAAAATATCCTGTCTCAGCACCGACCCCAATGTTTTACGGCTCGGTATCAAAGGTTCCAGGCATATCGAGGGGCTTCACGGGGTTGCGCTTGGCGGGCCGGGCGGATGGGGCAGGGACAATCCAGTCCCGACGACGCAGTTCCCGCAGGCAATTGGTATGGCCCAGACCTGGGACACAGACATAATAAAACAGGCGGGCGGAATCGAGGGCTACGAAGCGCGATACGCATTCCAAAAGCTAAACAGGGGCGCGATTGTCGTAAGGGCGCCGAACGCCGATTTGGGCAGGGACCCGCGATGGGGCAGGACCGAGGAATGTTATGGCGAGGACCCGTATTTCAACGGGACACTCGTCGCCGCCTTTGTGAAGGGGCTTCAGGGGGACAATCCGAAATACTGGCAGGCGGCTGCGCTTATGAAACATTTCCTGGCCAACAGCAATGAGAACGACCGCGGCAAATCGTCATCCAATTTTGACGAGCGTCTTTTGAGAGAATATTATTCGGTTCCTTTCAGGATGGGCGTTGTCGAAGGCGGCTCCCGTGCTTATATGGCCTCATACAACGCCTATAATGGAATACCCTGTACGGTCCAGCCGATTTTAAAAGATATCACAGTCAAAGAGTGGGGACAGGACGGCATAATCTGCACCGATGGGGGCGCTTATAAAAACCTGGTTACCAAGCACAGGTATTATCTCGAAATGGATATGGCTGCCGCGGCGTGTATTAAGGCGGGCATCAACCAGTTTTTGGACAGGTACCGCGAAGGCGTAAACGAGGCGCTTAAAAATAAGTTGCTGACCGAGGCGGATATCGGGAATGTTATAAAGGGCAATTACCGGATTATGATTCGGCTTGGTCTGCTCGACCCGCCTGATAATAATCCTTATGCCAAAATCGGTATGACCGATACCCAGGCCCCCTGGCTTACCGACAAGCATAAGCAATTTGCCCGGTTGATTACGCAAAAGTCAATCGTCCTGTTGAAAAACACCAATCACTTATTGCCTCTTGATAAGGACAAGCTGAAATCCGTCGCGGTAATCGGTCCGCGTGCCGATGAGGTCCTGCTCGACTGGTATAGCGGAACGCCGCCTTATACTGTTTCACCGTTTGATGGAATAAAAAATAAGCTGGCAGGCAGGGCGACGGTTCAGCTCGCTATCGATGATACCAACAACGCCGCGGTTGACCTGGCTAAGAAATCCGATGTTGTTATTGTCTGTGTCGGCAACCATCCGACCTGTGACGCCGGTTTTGGGAATTGCCTGAATCCAGGCGAGGGCAAGGAGGCGGTTGACCGGAAAATCATCACTCTCAGTCAGGAAGAGCTGATAAAAAAGGTGTATCGAGCAAATCCCAATACGGTTGTTGTGTTAATCAGCAGTTTTCCCTACGCGATTGTCTGGACGCAGCATAATGTCCCCGCGATAATTCATATGACGCACAACAGCCAGGAGCTTGGCAATGCGCTGGCAGACGTTTTGTTCGGCGATTACAATCCCGCGGGCCGGCTCGTACAGACGTGGCCCTGCTCTCTTGACCAGTTGCCGCCTATGATGGATTATGACATTCGCGACGGCAGGACGTATATGTATTTCAAAGGTGAGCCGCTTTATCCGTTCGGATATGGTTTGAGCTACACCACTTTCAAATATGCGAATATGCGGACAAGCTCCGACAGCATTCCCGAGAACGGCCTGATTACTGTCAGCGTAGATATTTCGAATACCGGCTCAATCGCTGGCGACGAGGTCGTCCAGATGTATGTCAAACACCTTGATTCCGAAGTCCAAAGACCGCTTAAAGAGCTGAAAGGTTTCAGGCGAATCACATTGCAGCCGAATGAAACGAAAACCGTCCAGATACCGTTGAAAGCCGAATCGCTCGCTTACTGGAATGCGGACACGCAGAGATTTGTTGTGGAGCGGGACAAAATCAGGATAATGCTCGGCGGGTCTTCCGCACAGACCAAACTCGAAAAGACCGTAAGTGTAGTTGGGGGACAACAACAATGAATCTTAAAAGAAACGATGCCGTAAAAACGATAGGTTGCATGTTGGTTATTTGCTTCGCGTGCTTTGGCAATGGTGCGTCCGCTGATGACCTGATGCTGTGGTACACACAGCCGGCGAAACAATGGGTCGAAGCGCTGCCCATCGGCAACGGCCGGCTCGGTGCGATGGTCTTTGGCGGCATCGATAAAGAACATATCCAGCTTAACGAAGACACCCTATCTGCGGGCGGGCCATACGACCCGACTAATCCAAATGCCCTCGCTGCGCTGCCCGAGGCACGCCGGCTGATTTTCGCGGGCGACTTTAACCAGGCCAATAAGCTCATCGGTGCAAAAATGATGGGCAAGCCGATTGTGCAGATGCCATATCAGACGGTAGGCGATTTGTATCTTACGTTTGCGAATATCGAGGGTGCAGCAAATTACCGACGGCAGCTTGACCTTGATACCGCTATTGCCCGTGTGGATTTCAGCGCCGGTGATGTAAATTTCACACGCGAAGTATTTTCCAGCCCAGTTGATCAGGTAATTGTTATTCGTTTGACAGCGGACAAGCCGGGAAAGATTTCGTTTGCCGCGGCGATGCGGACACCGCAAAAAGCGGCGGTCATAGTGGAATCGCCGGATACAGTAGTGATGCGAGGCGTCAACCCGCAGGCGGCAGGCATCAAGGGGGCGTTGAAGTTTCAGGCCCTTTTGAAGGTGATGGTTACCGGCGGGCAAATCAGCAGTGACCAGAACCAGGTTTCCGTTACAGGAGCGGATTCCGCGACGCTTCTGGTCGATGCGGCAACGAGTTATAAAAGTTTCAAGGATGTCACAGGCGACCCGGACGCGATTACAAGAAAACATATCAGTGAGGCAACAAAAAGGACTTTTGAAGTTATTCGCAAAGACCATATAGCCGAACATCAGCGGCTGTTTAGCCGGGTAAAGTTAGACCTCGGCACTACAGAAGCTTCCAAACGTCCAACCGACGCGAGAATCAAGACCTTTGCTTCCGCCAACGACCCGCAGCTTGCGGCCTTATATTTTCAATTCGGGCGTTATCTGCTTATCTGCTGCTCACGACCAGGCGACCAGCCCGCGAATCTGCAGGGCTTGTGGAATGATAGCACCAATCCGCCCTGGGGCTGTAAATATACGGTTAATATCAATACCGAGATGAACTACTGGCATGTGGAAACGACGAACATTTCTGAGTGTGTGGAACCGCTGATAGCAATGATAACGGACTTGAACGAAACCGGCGCTCACACTGCTAAAGTATGCTGGGATGCTAATGGCTGGGTTTGTAATCATAACACCGATTTATGGCGTGCTACTGCGCCGGTCGATGGGCCGTTGTGGGGTTTTTGGCCGACAGGCGGGGCGTGGCTTTGTCAGCATATCTGGGAACATTACCAGTTCACTTGCGACAAGCAATTTCTGGCAAAGACATATCCTGTTATGAAAGGTGCGGCCCAGTTCTTCCTCGATACACTTGTTGAGGAGCCGAATCATCACTGGCTTGTTACTTGTCCGTCTTTGTCACCGGAAAATAATCATCTTTATGGCGTGAGCAATTGTGCCGGCCCAACTATGGATATGGAAATTCTTCGGGACCTGTTTTCCAACTGCATAAACGCATCGGAAATCCTCGGCATTGACAAAGATTTTCGCGGACGTCTTGCTGTCGCACACGCTCGTCTTGCGCCGCTGCAAATCGGCAAAGCGGGCCAGCTTCAGGAATGGCTCGATGACTGGGATATGCAGGCGCCGGAAATTCATCACCGTCACGTCTCACATCTTTACGCGCTTTTCCCGAGCGACCAGATTTCAGTGCGAAAGACGCCCGAGCTTGCTGCGGCAGCCCGCAAATCGCTGGAAATTCGCGGCGATGACGCCACCGGCTGGGGACTCGGCTGGCGTTTGAATCTCTGGGCGCGACTCCACGATGCCGAACATGCTTACAAAATCCTTTGTATGCTGATTAGACCGGACCGTACCTATCCGAATATGTTTGACGCACATCCGCCTTTCCAGATTGATGGTAACTTCGGCGGAACCTCCGGTATAGTGGAAATGCTTCTCCAGAGCATAAATGGTGAAATAGAAATGCTGCCCGCGCTGCCGAAGGCCTGGCCTACCGGCTCAGTAAAAGGATTAAGAGCGAGAGGCGCGTTCGAAGTGGATATGACGTGGAAAGATGGTCTCCTGGACAACGCAACCATAAAATCACTAAATGGCAATCCTGTTCGCGTTCGCACGTCAGCGCCGATAAATGTCACCTTAAAGGGGAAAGCCGTTGAAGTGACTCGGCCCCAAGCCAATGTCGTGGCTTTCAAAACCGAGGCAGGGCAAAGTTATAATCTCACGGTCAGCCAATAAAAGGGCGAGTTATGAGAACAGTAAATGCAATTGTTGTATCGATACTTGTGATTTGTTCTGCCTCCGCTTTTGCCGGAGACAACATGGTTAATCTTACGGGCCAGTGGCGGTTTGCTCTCGATGTGAACAACGCTGGCGTAAATGAAAAGTGGTTCGAGAAAACTCTCGACGACACCATTCAACTTCCCGGCACCACCGATGAAAATCACAAGGGGACACTCAACAATGCCCGCGAAACAAGCCATTTGACGCGTTTGTATCCATTCGTCGGCTCCGCCTGGTATCAGCAGGATATAAACATACCGGCTGAATGGTCAAACAAACATATTACATTATTTCTCGAACGCACAAAAAACAGCAGGGTTTGGGTTGACGGCAACGGTCTCGGCGCACAGAATTCGTTAGTTGCTCCTCATATTTATTCGCTTGGCCCTTTGTCGCCGGGCAGGCATCAGTTAACGCTGCGAATCAATAATTCCGAATATCCGCCCATCGGCGACCCTCACCAGATTAGCGACCAGACGCAAACCAACTGGAATGGCGTCATCGGCAAAATAGAACTTATCGCTACCGACCCCATCTATATCGACGACATTCAGGTTTATCCGGATGTTGCTGCGAAAACAATCAAAGCTCGCGTCACTGTAATCAACACTACGGGACTGCCGGCGAATTCAACCTTGACGCTTAACGTATCAAAAACACAAGGAACACAACAGGAGGTCAAGCCTGTTTCGATTCATTTCCCGGCAGGCGACAAGCCCGCGGTAGTTGAAGTCAATTATCCGCTTGGCGATAACGCGCAATATTGGGATGAATTTTCTCCCGTTCTTTACAGAGTTGCCGTTTCTCTTGATGCTTCGTCGGCAGGAAAAAAGTATGCCGATAACAGAGAGGTTGTTTTCGGTCTGCGAGATTTTAAGGCAAAGGGGACACAATTCAATATCAACGGCAGGACAACATTTCTTCGTGGCAAACACGACGCCTGTGTCTTTCCGCTTACGGGTTATCCGCCTATGACTCTTGCGGGCTGGCTGAAGGTTTTCGATATCGCAAAATCATACGGCATAAATCATTATCGTTTTCATACCTGGTGTCCGCCCGAGGCGGCATTCGAGGCCGCGGATCAGGCGGGCATTTACATGGAGCCGGAATTGCCGAACTGGGCCAACTTCGGCGAGCCAAATCACGATAACTTCTGTCTGGCCGAAGGCGAACGGCTTCTGAAAACTTTTGGCAATCATCCGTCTTTTGTTATGCTTGCGCTGGGAAATGAGCTGGGCGGCAAACAGGAGCTGATGGCGCCGGTTGTGATGCAATTGCGTCTGCTCGACTCTCGTCATCTCTATGCCCAGGGCACCAACAACTGGTTCGGTATGGTTGACCCCAATGACGATTTCTGGGTGAGCTGGCAGGTTCACTGGCAGAAAATTCGCGGTTCATACGCCTCGGTCGATATTCCTCTGGGGCATATCCAGGTCGGCCCGCCGGGGACAGAAAAGGATTATACCCGCGAAATCAAAGGCATTACTGTGCCTGTGATTTCAACCGAAATAGGCCAATATCAAATATATCCCGATTACCGTGAAATCGACAAATACACCGGCGTTATGCGGGCGAAGAATCTCGAAATCTTTCGTGAACGTCTCAAACAAAACGGAATGCTCGACTGTGGCGACGACTTCTTCCGTGCGTCTGGGGCTTTGGCAGTGCTGTGCTATCGTGAGGATATCGAAGCGGCTTTGCGAACTCGTGGTTTCGGGGGCTTCCAGCTTCTCGATTTGCAGGATTTCCCCGGGCAGGGCACTGCGCTTGTAGGCATACTCGATGCTTTTATGGAATCGAAGGGACTTATCGAGCCGGCCCAGTGGCGCCAATTCTGTTGCGAAACTGTTCCTCTTGTCCGTATGAGCAAATATACCTGGGCCGCCGGAGAAATCTTTACAGCGAAGACGCAAGTCTCGCATTATGGACCATCAGACCTCAACGATGCGGTTGGCGTCTGGATATTGCAAAATGCCAAAGGGGACACTTTTGCCTCCGGGCGATTGCCTGCACAAAATATATCTCAGGGTGCGATTGCGTCGCTCGGCGACATAAATATCCCGCTTAAGGACGTTGTTCTGCCGGCTAAACTCAAGCTTACGCTTGCGATTGAAGGCACGAAGTTCACCAATTCATATAATATCTGGGTATATCCTGATAAGGTCGATACATCCGCAGGCAATTGTTTCATAAGCCGAAAGTATGATGATGCGACGCGGGAGGCTTTGTCGGTGGGCAAAAGTGTTCTGCTCCTACCGGAAGCCAACGACCTTAACAATTCACTCCCCGGTATGTTTGCTCCTGATTTCTGGAATTATGGAATGTTCAGGAAACTGGCCGAGGAAAAGAAAAAGCCCATCGCGCCGGGGACACTGGGTATTCTGTGTGACCCTAATCATCCTGCGTTTGCTGATTTCCCCACGGAGTTCCACTCCAACTGGCAGTGGTTCAATCTGCTCCAAAATTCCCGCACGATGGTTCTTGACGCTATGCCCGCCGACTACAGGCCGATTGTTCAGGTCATCGACAACCTCGAACGTGCGAAAAAACTGGGCAATATCTTTGAAGTTAAAATGGGTAAGGGGAAGTTGCTTGTCTGCTCCATAAATCTGCCCGCGATACAGGATAAACCCGAAGCGAGGCAGTTATTGCATAGTTTGTTGCGGTATATGAACTCCGACCATTTTGAGCCAAAGACGACTATTGATGACGCGACCCTTGGCTGCATAATTCAATAATAAGGAGCTTGGCTGTTATGAAAAGGGCATTATTTTCTTTAATATTGTTCGGCTTGTTGTGCCTGTCCGGTTTTGGTTGTGCCGGCGGCGTTTCCAGCGGGAAAATAACGCCTGCTGACCTTCGCTGCGAATGGACGCAAAATCCGCTCGGCGTGGACATTGCGCAGCCGCGATTATCCTGGAGTATCCAAAGCGAGACGCGAGGTCAGTTCCAGACCGCCTTTCGAATTCTTGCCGCGTCTTCCGCCAAGTTATTGGCGAGGGACACAGGTGATTTGTGGGACAGCGGCGTGCTTACTAACGATGAGACAATCCAGATTCTATATAACGGTAAACCTCTGAAGTCATCGCGGCATGTCTTTTGGAAAGTCCGCGTCTGGGACAAGGATAACAAGCCCTCCGCATGGAGCAGGCCGGCGTTCTGGACAATGGGTTTGCTCAATGAAGATGACTGGCATGCACGCTGGGTAGGTGCCGATACCAATAGTCAAACGCTGTTGCTTCGTCGGGAATTTTCAGTCAAGCCGAAGCTAAAACGCGCTGTCGCGTTTGTTTGCGGCCTCGGTCAATACGAAATGTCACTCAATGGCAGAAAAGTCGGCGACGATCTCCTTTCGCCAGGCTGGACAAAATATAATAAAACCTGTCTCTATGATACCATCGATGTCACGGCTTTTGTTCGTCCGGGTCATAACGCGATAGGATTGCTTCTCGGAAATGGAATGTATAACGTCAAAGGCGGACGCTATACCAAATTCACCGGCTCGTTCGGTCCGCTCAAGGCCATTTGCCAGGTTCATCTGGAATATGATGATGGCTCAATACAGACCGTTTGCACCGATGACAGCTGGCGAATCAGGTCGGGTCCCATTACATTCTCCAGCATTTATGGCGGTGAGGATTACGATGCACGTCTCGAACCTGGGGGCTGGAACCATCCGGATTTTAATGACACAAACTGGGCATCTGCTAAGATTTTTGATGGGCCGGGCGGACAACTCAGGGGCTTGAGCGCAGCGGCACCGCCTATTCGTGCATTTGATGTGTTGAAGCCGGTCAGCGTTACACGTCTCAAGCCGGATACTACTGTTTATGACCTCGGTCAAAATGTTTCTATTATTCCTCGCCTGAAGGTAAAAGGTCAGGCGGGCTCGGTTGTAAAAATCATTCCAGCTGAATTGCTAACTAAGAATGGTTCCGCTGACCGTGTCTCCTGCGCTCCCGGAGGTTCCCCGGCTTACTGGCAATATACCCTCGACGGCAGCGGCTATCAGACATGGTTTGCTAAATTTTTCTATCACGGCTGCCGCTATCTCCAGGTTGTTTGCACGCCGGCCGAGACAAACGGCGTAATGCCGGTTGTCAAGTCACTTGAGGGCGTTGTGGTCCATTCGGCCTCTCCCGCAGTTGGCGAATTTGCCTGTTCCAATGACTTGTTCAATCGCATTCACACACTTATTCGCTGGGCGCAGTGCAGCAATATGATGAGCGTTATAACCGACTGCCCGCACCGTGAACGCCTCGGCTGGCTTGAGCAGCTTCACCTCAACGGGCCTTCGCTTCGATATGAATTCGATTTGACGCGATTGTTTACCAAGGTGATGAACGATATGGCTGACTCGCAGTTGGAAAACGGCCTTATACCGGATATTGCTCCCGAATACACTGTCATGAATGATGGCTTCCGCGATTCACCTGAATGGGGGAGTGCCTACATCATTGCTCCATGGCAGCAATACCTCTGGGCGGGCGATTCGGGATTGCTCAACCGTCATTATGACAATATGAAGCGATACCTCGACTACCTGACCAGCCGGGCTGACAATCACATTGTCTCTTACGGTCTTGGCGACTGGTATGACCTGGGGCCTCGCTCTCCCGGGATCGCGCAGTTGACGCCGGTGGCGTTGACAGCGACGGCTTTTTACTACTACGATACCTGGGTCATGGCGCAGGTTGCCGAACTGCTGGGTAAAACCGACGACGCGAAACAGTTCCGGATATTAGCCGACCAGATTCGTGACGCCTTCAACAGTAAGTTTTATGACCCGAACACGAGGCGGTATGCCGCCGGCTCCCAGGCCGCTAATGCCATCCCGCTTGTTATGAATATAGTTGTCCCGGAAAACCGCGATAACGTTTTTAATGCTCTCGTTGAGAATGTGCAAAATCACGGCAACGCAAATACCGCAGGCGACGTTGGCTATCGCTATGTTCTGCTCGCCTTGGCGGAAAACGGCAAAAACGACTTGATTTTCGCAATGAACAATCAATCCGACAAACCCGGCTATGGCTACCAGTTGAAAAAGGGTGCAACCAGCTTAACCGAGGCGTGGAATGCCGCACGCGGCTCTTCGCAGAATCATTTTATGCTTGGGCAAATTATGGAGTGGTTCTACAATGATCTGGCGGGTATTGGTATCGACCCTGCGGGGCCCGGCTTCAAAAAAATCATCATTCGCCCACAGCCGGTGGGGGATATCCAATGGGTAAAGGGCAGTTACGACTCGATTAGGGGAAAAATTACCTCAGAGTGGAAACGGGACAACGGCAGATTTACGCTAAAGGTGACCATTCCTGCAAATACCACCGCTACCGTCTTTGTTCCTGCAAAGCCACAAACTGAAGTTACAGAAAGCGGCGTTCCCGTCCAGAACAGCCCCGGCGTAAAATTCATACAGTTACAGGACGACAGAATGATATATACCGTCGGCTCGGGCAAATACGAATTTGACTCCAGCTTTTAAAAGCCGGGCCTGTTCAATCGCCGGTAGGAATCAGAAACTATTTTTTCTTGCCTTTTGCCTTGCTCTTTTTGACTTTTTTGATGCTCTTTTTCATTCCCGATTTGCATCCGCATGAGTTACACATTTACAGTCCCTTTCAAATCTGATACATCAATACCGGTACACACCCGTATATACGCGCCATATCTTAACTTACAAAGTCCGTATCGGTCAACATCCCTTTTTTTGAGGGGAAATTCACTGGGGTATTGACCTGTATTTTGCCGAATACACTATGAAGGGCCGATAAATAAAGGGCGACAACATTGGGATGCCAGATACTATATAATGGTTTGTTAGCTGAGTTAAACCCGCTGAGGCCGGTGATAGCTGCGCCGTTGTTCCGTTTTTCCCTAGGTGGTTACGAGGTAGTGTTCAGTAATCATATGCTGATGATTACGGTTGCCGCGGTTGTTTTGCTGATAATAATCCCTCTTGGGGTAAGCAGAAAAAGCTTAACGCCTCGCGGGTGGCAGAACTTTGTCGAAGGTTTATGCGTTTATCTCCGTGATGAGGTCGCCCGCCCAATCCTCGGGCACGACACAGACAGGTTCATCTTTTTCGTATGGACGATATTTTTCTTCATTTTGACGATGAATCTGCTCGGATTGGTACCTACCGAATCGGCTTATTATCTCATAACGGGAAGAGAGGAGCGGTTGGGCGGCGGCGCCACAGCCAACATCTGGGTTACGGGCACCTTGGCGATGGTAACATTTGTTATTACTCACGCCGTTGGGATAAAGGAATACGGGCTGTTAAAATATCTCTCGATGCTCGCGCCGAAAGTGCCGTGGCCCATACTGCCTTTGATTTATTTTCTGGAGATATTAAGCGCGCTGGTCAGGCCTTTCGCACTGGCTGTTCGTCTATTCGCGAATATGCTCGCGGGCCACATAGTGCTGGCGACCTTTGTCGGTCTCATATTGGTTTTCAAAAACTGGTTCATCGCTGCTGGTTCGGTAGGAGCGATAATTGCTATGTCGTGTCTTGAGCTGCTTATTGCTTTCATACAGGCGTATATTTTCACTTTGCTTTCAGCGTTATTTATAAGCTTGGCTTTGGAATCAGAACATTAAACGTTTTTGGAGGTTTTGAACAAATGACAGAATTAGCAGGAAGTGTGTTGGCAGCCGAGGCGGGAGTCGGCAACGGTCTGGCAATACTTGGCGCCGTCGTCGGCTGCGGCCTGGCGGTTCTTGGCGCAGGTATCGGTATCGGTTTCATCGGCGGCAAATCGACCGAGGCAATCGCGAGACAGCCCCAGATTGGCGGAAGAATCGTTTCGGCGATGATTATCGCAGCGGCGCTCGTCGAGGGCGTTACCTTGTTTGCCTTAGTCATTGGCTTTTTGGCAATCTTCTGGATGAAGGGTTAACCGAGAGGGCAAATAGATGCTCAGATTAAAAACAACAGTAGTTGTGTTGCTGGTGCTTTCAGCGAGTGCCTGCGCATTGGCATCGGGCGGCGAGGCGGCGACCGAGGAGCAAGGCATTTTCAGCGGTACGTTTGCGGATTCGCTTTGGACGCTTATTGCGTTCGGGCTGCTCCTTGCAATCCTGACCAAGGTTGCATGGAAGCCGCTGGTCAAGCAGCTTCAGGCCCGCCAGGATTATATAAAGCAGCAGATAGACACAGCGGACGCGTCTCGCAAAAATGCCGAGGCGCTGCTCGACCAGTACAAACAGCAGGGCGTCGAAATCGTGAACAAGCTTACCGCACAGGCGCAATTGCTTGAAAAGGAAATGGTCGGCAAAGCCGGCGACGAGGTTGCCCAGATGAAACGTAGGGCGCAGGCGGACATCGAATACGCCAGAATTGCTGCGTCGCAGCAGATGTGGCAGGAGGCCGAGGATATGCTGCTTGCGCTCAGCGGCGAAATTGTCGGCAGGGCCGTTACTCACGAAGACAATCTCCGGCTTCTCTATGAATCCATAGAAAAGCTCAAACGCGAACAGACGGGTGGACGATGACCGGAACCGATATAGGGTTGCACGTTGGCGACCTTTACTCAAAGGCGTTGTATGACCTTGCAGAGGAGTTTGGAATTGTCGAAGAGGTCAAAGACGAGCTGACGATGATTGAGACGCTTATCGGGCAGGAAAAGGAATTTCTGCACATTATGGCGTCGCCGCAGTTTACCGCCGAATACAAGCAGTCGCTGCTGAACAAAATGTTCGCCGGGCAAATAAGCGACCTGGCTTTGAATTTCCTGCTTACAATTGACAGGCACAACAGGACGATGTACCTGCCGCAAATGATAACCAGTTTCGGCGAATTATGGGATGCTCATCATGGCATCAGCATTGTCGAGCTGACGCTTCACGAAAATATCAATCCCGATGAGCTGGCCGGCGTTACACAGGCCATTTCGAACGCGATGGGCAAGCAGGTCCAGCTTAAATTAAAGGTTAGCCCCGCCATTATGGGCGGAGCGGTCATAAGATACGGTGAAAGCGTTATCGATAATTCGATAAAAGCCCGGCTTTATCGTGCCGTGCATACGATAATGGACAGTTGCAAACAGATAAGGATAAAAGATGAAGTCCAATATCAGTGAAATCAGCAGTATTTTAAAGCAGGAAATAACCCGCTATAAAAACAAGCTCGACGTCTCTTCCGTCGGAAGGGTTGTCGAGGTAGGCGATGGCATCGCGCGTATCTACGGCTTGGACAACGCTATGTCCAGCGAGATGCTTCGCTTTGAAAACGACGTCCGCGGCGAGGTGTTCAATCTCGAAGAGGATTCCATAGGAGCCGTCATCTACGGCGACTATACCAGCGTCAAGGAAGGGTCCGATGTCTATGGGACGGGCCAGGTGCTTTCGGTGCCGGTCGGGCCTGAGCTTATCGGTCGAGTCGTAAACCCGCTTTGCGAGCCGATTGACGGCAAATCGCCCATAACATCCGCATCCAGAAGATACATCGAATCCGACGCCCCGAATATCTCCGAGAGACAGCCGGTCAAACAGCCGCTGCAGACGGGCATAAAAAGCATTGATTCTATGATACCCATCGGAAGGGGACAAAGAGAGCTTATTATCGGCGACCGCAAGACGGGCAAAACCGCTATCGCCGTTGACGCGATAATCAACCAGAAGGGACAAAACGTAATTTGCGTTTATGTCGCTATCGGCCAGAAGGAATCCACCGTCGCCGAAATAGTCGAGACGCTCAGGCGTTTCGGTGCGATGGAATACACGATTGTTGTCGCCGCCGCTGCCGCCGACAGCGCGCCTATGCAGTATATCGCTCCTTATGCGGGCTGCGCAATAGCGGAATATTTTATGTATGAGCAGCATCGCGACACGCTTTGCATTTACGACGACCTCAGCAAGCACGCGGTGGCGTATCGCCAGTTGAGTTTGCTTCTTCGGCGTCCCCCGGGACGAGAGGCGTACCCGGGCGATATATTCTATCTGCACAGCCGATTGCTCGAACGCAGCGCGAAGCTTTCCGATGCGCTTGGCGGCGGCTCCCTTACCGCGCTGCCGGTAGTTGAAACGCTCGAAGGGCAGGTCTCTGCATATATTCCCACCAATGTTATTTCAATCACCGACGGCCAGATTTATTTGCAGAAGGACCTTTTCCACGCCGGCATCAGGCCCGCTATTGATGTAGGTATCAGCGTCAGCCGGGTAGGCGGAAACGCGCAGGTTGCCGCGATGAAACGCGTTGCCGCCAAACTCCGTCTTGACCTGGCGTCGTATAATGAGCTGCTCAATTTCGCCCGGCTTGGGACCGAGCTTGACGCAACCGCGCAGGCACAGCTCGACAGGGGCGCCCGAATGGTAGAATTGCTCAAACAGCCGCAATTTACCCCGATGACGGTCGGCGAACAGGTCATAACTATTTTCGCCGGCTCAACGGGACTTCTCGACGATATTTCCGTTAACAAGGTCAACGAATTCGGCGTCCCGCTCATAAAATGGATTGCACAGGAGTATCCGGCTTACATAACCGAAATCAATACGACAGGCAAATTAAGCGATGAGCTGTCGGTAAATATCACCGCGGCTATCAATAAATTTAAGGAAGCACACAAGTAAAGATACGCTGAAAAATGGCTGCCATAAGACAAATACTTCAGAGAAAAAAAGCGGCACAGAACATCTGCCGTATCACAAAGACGATGGAGATGATATCCACCGCCAAATTCAAATCCTATAATCGCCTGTGGCAGGCCGAGAGCGATTATCACAACGCCCTGGCCAGGGCCGGCTATCTTATGACAACGGGCGAGGTCGCGCTGGAGCATCCGCTGTTAGGCGTAAGGACTGGTCAAAAACGTGCGGTTCTTGCCGTCGGTTCAACACGAGGTTTGTGCGGCTCTTATAACTCCGAGGTTTTCAAGCTTCTCGCCGTTCATCTCAAAATGGCTCAGGCCGCGGGTAAGCAGCTTGATATTTATGTGCCCGAAAGCCGGCTCCTTAATTCGCTTAGCCATTATGGTGTTACTCCAAAAAAAGTTTATACCTCCCTCGATGAGATGCCCACATACCTTCAAATCGAGGAAATAGCAGATGATTTTATCGAGCAGTACATCAAAGGCGACCTCGAAGAGTTCACGATGGTGTATATGCATTACCATTCCGCCTCAAGCCAGCAGGCGCAGTCGCTGACGATTATGCCCCTGACGGATTTGATTGCGCAGTTGGCGACGAGGTCAACGCCTATCTGGCCTTGGAAGCTGTCCTTCGACGATTTCTATTTTTCGCCGCCGATATATAAAAGCGTCGAAGCGCTCGCCAAGATGATTGTGTCCGCGTGGATATCGGCCTGCTTTTTGGACGCCGCCCTGAGCGAACACTTCGCGAGAATGGTCGCTATGAGAAACGCGACCGACAACGCCGACCAGATGATTAAGGATTTAACTGCGGAATATAATCGTGCGAGACAAACGCAGATAACCGGGGAATTACTCGATATTATTGGCGGTACAGGAGCTCTGGCGTGAATAAAGGAAATATAACTCAGGTAATAGGCAGCGTCTTTGACGCTAAGTTTGAACCGGAACAAATACCAGCCGTTTACAACGCGGTCATGATACCCGGCGATTTCGGCAAAGGACGCACCAAGCTCTACGGCGAGGTCCAGCAGCATCTTGGCGGCGGTCGCGTTCGCGCCATATCGCTCGGCAGCACTATGGGCCTCAAACGCGGTATGGAGGTCATGGATACCGGTTCGCCCCTGATGGTCCCCGTGGGCAAAGAAACGCTCGGCAGGGTATTTAACCTGCTCGGTGAACCCATCGATCAGCGTGGCCCCATAAACGTCACAATGACAAAGCCAATCCACAGAGACCCGCCAAAACTCATCGACCTTTCCGCCAAAACGGAAATGTTTGAAACGGGTATAAAAGTCATTGACTTGCTCTGCCCGTTTGTCCGCGGCGGCAAGACCGGCCTCTTTGGCGGCGCAGGCGTCGGCAAAACCGTCATCATCCAGGAGCTTATCGCAAGAATCGCCACGAAACACGGCGGTTACTCTGTCTTCGCGGGCGTCGGCGAAAGAACAAGGGAAGGAAACGACCTCTGGCTCGAAATGCAGCATACAAAAATCGGTAGCTCCGAGGATACCGTTCTCAATCATACCTGCCTGGTTTTCGGCCAGATGAATGAACCGCCCGGAGCAAGATTGAGAGTCGCCCTTACCGCGATGACTATGGCGGAATTTTTCTGCGAAAGCGGCGTAGGTGATACGCTTCTGTTCATCGATAACATATTCAGGTTCTCACAGGCGGGCTCCGAAGTATCCGCGCTTCTCGGTCGTATCCCGTCGGCTGTCGGATATCAGCCGACCCTGGCGACGGAGATGGGACAGTTGCAGGAACGCATTGCCTCCACGAAGACCGGCTCGATAACTTCTGTGCAGGCAATTTATGTCCCCGCCGACGACCTTACCGACCCTGCCCCGGCTACCGCTTTTACGCACCTTGATTCCTTTGTCGTGCTAAACAGGGCAATAACCCAGAAAGGTATTTATCCTGCTGTTGACCCGCTTGAAAGCACGTCTCGTCTGCTCGACCCGAATATCGTCGGCAAAGAGCATTATGAAACCGCCCAGATGGTCCTCGAATTTCTCCAGAGGTATAACGACCTTAAGGATATTATCGCGATTCTTGGCGTCGATGAACTGAGCAAACAGGACCAGACAATCGTCGCAAGGGCCAGAAAACTTGAAAGGTTCTTCTCCCAGCCGTTCTTCGTCTCAAGACAGTTTACCGGCCTCGAAGGCAAATACGTCGAACGCTCCGCTACCATCGAAAGCTGCAAACAGATATGCGAAGGCAAATGGGACAAGTTGACGGAAGAAGCGTTTATGTATGTCGGCTCAATCGAAGACGCCGAGCAAAAAGCGGCGACCCTTTCCAGGGGAAAATAATAATATAGGCCTGTTTTGAATATGGATAATACTTTTCAATGCGTTGTGCTTGCTCCGCCGGGCAAGATAATCGATTGTCAAGCCACGTCGATTGTCTTCCCCGCTCACGACGGCATGGTCGGCGTCCTGTATAACCATATGCCTATGTTCTGCGAGCTTGGCCTGGGGATGATGGAAATCGAATATGTGTCCGAAGAAGCAGGCAAGCCGCAGCACAATAAGGCGCTCGTGGTTATTGATACGGGCTTTGCCCTCATCGGGCAGAACCTCGCGACTATCGTCTCGAATGACGCTTTTTCCTCGACCGATATTAAAAAGGAAAGAATCGAGCGTGTGATTGAACACATCAATAAAAAAGTATCAGCCGCCGCTTACCCCCCGGACCAGCAGGAGCACGAAATACAAAAAGTCGCCCTGCTGAAGGCCTTGTTGGCGGGGGGCGAATCGAATCCGCTTGATTTGTCCGATAAGAGTCCCGCATAAATGTCCCCGCAGGAAAACCAGTCGGAAAACAAAAAATGGAAGACCATTATGAAATGGTCGGGGCTTGGCGTTGAGTTCGCCGGCGTCATTATCCTGTTCTGCTACTTCGGCTATAAACTCGACGAAAAATTACAGACCAGTCCCTGGTTTCTTCTCGCTGGTTTCTTTCTTGGCTTCATCGGGATGTTATACATCATAATCAAGGACACCCGTAATCTCTGGCGGGACTAAAATGGACATGCTGAACGCCCCCCTCAAAAATACTCGTCGGAAGTTCGCCGCTATGGTTGGGGTATATTTTGTCGGCACGCTCAACGACAATTTTTGTCGCCAGTGTGTGATGCTTCTGGCCGTGGCGTGGGGTCTGGCCCGTATGCAGAGTTATATCACCGTCCTGTTCACCGTCCCCTTCATTATCTTTGCCGCTTACGCCGGCTTCCTGGCGGACCGCTTCTCGAAACGCTCGGTGGTGATTGGCGTTAAGCTCGTCTCCTTCGTCGCGTATATTCTGGGAATCGTCGGGTTTTATCTGAATAGCTGGGCGATTATTTTAGTTACTGTATTCATCCTCGGTCTTCAGGCCGCGGTCTTTAGCCCTGCAATAAACGGCATAATTCCGGAATTGTATCCCGCCTCCTATGTCGCTGCCGCAAACGGCATTATCGCCGCGTCTGTCAACATCGCGATATTGCTCGGCATCGCCGGCGCAGGCCTCGTCCTCGATATCAAAGGCGCAGTACGCGATGTCCCCCTCGGCATGTTTCTTGCCGCGGCAGTCGGCTTAAGCGTCGCTTTTATCACGCTGGTAATATCGTTTTTCGTCCCCAGATTTCCCGCCGCCTCACCAAATGCCCGTTTTCCCCGGCAGGGGCCCTGGGAGTCGGTAATTACGCTTGCTCAAACCCGCTACGATTCTCTGCTCGCCAATTCGATTTTCGCCAAGGCCTTTTTCTGGTTTGCCGCCTCGCTGCAAATCCTTGTTATTAATCCGCTGGGCCTGACGCAGTTCGGCCTTACCAAGACAATGACCAGCGTCCTGATTGTCGTTGAGCTTGTGGGTGTTGGTATTGGCAGTTTGCTCGCTCCGTTGATTGCGAAAGGCGAGAAATGGTATCGAGTGCTCGCCCCCTCGGGCGTTGTAATGGCGATTGCTATGTTCGCGGTGGCCGCCGTTCCGTATTTGCCTTTGTTTACGCACAAGCCGGTCGTCATAGCCGCACTGGCTGTACTGGGCATCGCAGGCGGCGTATTTTCGATTCCGGTAACCAGTTTCGTTCAGGTCCGCCCCGTCCCCGAAATGAAAGGCACAATGATTGCCTCCTCGAACTTTGCTGACTTCGTGGGCATATTGCTTTCAGGTGCGGTATTTTATATTTTTAATCTTTTGAATATAATGCCCAGCAACTGTTTTGCGATTGTGGCCGTTTTAACATTGGTCTCAGCGGGCTGGCTCTTAATAGCGCTGCGGGAGAAAAAGCGGAATGCTTATTGATGATGGGATGATACTGATATCGAGGTTCCTGCTTTGGTTGCGATACCGGATACGTCTTGTCGGTCTCGATGCAATCGAGACGAAGGGAAAGACCGGAATTGTTTTTCTGCCGAATCATCCTGCCCTTCTGGACCCCATTATTCTTTATACGTATCTTCAGAAGCGTTTCGCTCCTCGCGGCTTCGGCGACGTTGACCAGGTCGAGAGACCTCTTATTGGCTTTTTTGCCCGCAGGTGGGGCGTGCGAACCGTTCCGAGTATCGAGAAATATGGCCCCTCGGCCAGGACCGAGATTGAAAAAGTCCTCGACGAGACGATTAGTGGGCTTAAACAGGGCGAAAATCTTTTGTTGTGGCCCGCAGGGAGGGTATATCACAGTTATAAAGAATCGCTTGGAGCCAACAGCTCCGTCGAGAGTATTTTGAAAAGTTGCCCCGATGTCCGCGTCGTTCTTGTCCGCACACGCGGTTTTTGGGGCAGCTCATTCAGCCGTGCGTCCGGCAAAGAAGCGTTTGTGATGCCGGTTTTGCGGAAGGGCATTTTGCGATTGCTCGCCAGTTTTATTTTCTTTGCCCCTCGCAGGGAAATCACAATCGAATTTTACGAGCCGCCCGACCTCCCTCGAAATGCCGGCCGTAATACTTTCAATCGCTTCCTCGAGGATTTTTATAACGCCGACGCCTCGCCCAACACCTATGTCCCCTATACTATCTGGGAAAAGGGAGGCGCTCGCGTTGTCCCTGAGCCGGCGCCGCTGGAGCTGCAGTCGGATTACTCGAAAATCCCGCCCTCGACGCGGGAAATTGTTATGAAGTATATGTCCGAAAAAACAGGTATATCGAACCTCAAAGAGACCGACCGTCTTGCCGCTGATTTGGGTATGGACAGCTTGGTTCGCACAGATTTGCTCCTCTGGCTCGAAAAGGAATTCGGCTCCCGCCAGGCCGACGCCGACGCGATGCAGACAATAGGCGACGTTATGCTCGCCGCCTGCGGGCAGTTTGTTTATCTTGCGACGACTTCCATTAAACCGGTCCCGGCAGGGTGGTTCAAACCTCATCCCCAAATCCGCGCATCCGTGCCCCCCGGCGATTCTATTACCGATATCTTTCTTACGCAGGCCTCGCGTCACCCCGACCATATCGTTATTGCCGACCAGATTTCCGGCGCGAAATCATACCGTGACGTCATCATTTCCTGTCTCGTTCTTCGCCCGCTTATCAAACAGCTCGAGGGCGACCGCGTCGGCATAATGCTCCCTGCCTCCGTTAGTGCCGATGTCCTTTATCTTGCGACGCTTTTCGCCGAAAAAGTTCCCGTTATGGTCAACTGGACCGCCGGCCCGAGGAATATCATTGCTTCGCTCGATTCCGTCGGCGTAAAACGTATCATCACCAGTAAAGTTCTCGTTGACAGAATCGCTTTGCAGGGTATCGACCTCTCAGCCGTTGCCGAACGGTTCTGTTTCCTCGAACAGTTGCGCGAAAAAATCTCCAAAGGTCGCAAACTAATCGCCTGGCTTACCGCCCACTTGTCCTGGGCCTCTCTGCGCAAGGCACAAGTCCCCCAGACCGCCGCCATCCTTTTCACAAGCGGCTCCGAAACGCTTCCCAAAGCCGTCCCGCTTTCGCACGCCAATATACTTACCAACATACGCGATGTGCTTGCCACGGTCAAAATTTACGAAACAGACCGCATCATCGGTTTTATGCCCCCGTTCCATTCCTTCGGCCTGACCGTTACCGTCGTGCTCCCCATCATCATCGGAGGCCAGGCCGTCTATTACGCCAATCCTACCGAATCCGATACCCTCGCCAAAATCATCAGTGCTTATGGCGTTACCGTTCTTGTAGGCACTCCGACGTTCCTGGGCGGCATCGTCCGCATCGCAACCCACCAGCAGCTTGACACCCTGCGTTTCGCCGTGACCGGTGCGGAAAAATGTCCCAAACAGGTTTATGATGCCCTCGCCGCCAAATGCAAAAAAGCCGCTATCTTCGAGGGCTATGGCGTTACCGAATGTTCCCCCGTCGTATCGCTCAACGATGAAAACGACCCCAAACCCTTTTCCATAGGCAAACTCCTTCCCTCGCTCGATTGCCTCCTGCTTGACCCGGAAACATTAAAGCCCCTTTCCCTGCTTGCCACGGCGAAGTCCCTTAGGGACGACTTGTCACGGCATAGCGAAGCGAAGACGGAAGACGGGCCCGGCACAGGCATCCTTCTCGTCCGTGGCCCAAGCGTTTTCTCCGGTTATCTCAACTTTACTGGTAGCTCTCCTTTCGTCGAAATCGAAGGCAAACAATATTACAACACAGGCGATATCGTCTCCATCGACCACGATGGAATTATGACCTTCCAGGGCCGACTCAAACGTTTTGCCAAACTGGGCGGCGAAATGATTTCCCTCCCCGCTATCGAATCCATTCTTGAATCTGCATTTGCCTCGCCTGCCCTGAGCGGAGTCGAAGGGGACAAAGGACCGATTCTTGCGGTCGAAGCGACCGAGGCCGACCAGCCCGAGCTTGTCTTGTTTACCTCGCGCGATATCGAACGCGAGGAAGCCAACAATAAAATCCGCGCCGCCGGCCTTTCGGGCCTCCACTCCATCCGCCGGGTTATAAAGGTTAATGAAATTCCCCTCCTCGGCACCGGAAAGACGGATTACAGAGCACTGAAACAACTTTTAAAAACATAGCCACGAAAAGGCACAAAAATCACAAAAATTTTAGATATGGATATTAACACTTCTTTTGTTCGGCTTTGCGTTATGCGGCAAGGCATTTTCTCAAATCAATTCTTTCGGATGTTCACTATAAGTTGAATAATCGACTGTTAATTCCTCCCCCTTCTTAATATCTCTTAAAGCAATAAAATCGTAACTCTCGGTACAGCGTACGTTTGGATTATCCTTCGAATTATTTAGGTACCATCCAGTAGTTAACATATTAAAATTTTTCGGGCAGCCATATTTGTTGTCTTTAACAACGCAAAAGTCCGCATATAGCCTTGTAAGTTCCGGATCAATATTGTTGAGGGCATCTTTATCAATCCAAACCATCCCGTTGTCATCATTACCAAATACATTTGTTTCCTTGGGAATATCGCGAATCGCAAAAACACCAACTCCGTGAATTGGTGAAGGTTTCAATCGAGTATAACTATTGTCGTGAGGTAGTGCTGATTTCGTACGGCCACTAAAACGATTTACCAAGTATCTGATACCATAAAAAATACGTACCCAAATACGCCAATTATCTGAAGAAGGTTCGATTTTCCCTTCAAGTTCATCGATGTATATTTCAAATTCTTCATTATTTATAAATATTAACCATTCTATATCTGCCAACCACGGAGAAGACGCTATAATAGCAATAATTATGAGCCAGAAAATACTGCTATCGTATTTATAATTGATTGTTAAAGCAGTCCCAAAGAATAATAAAACAACACCAATGTTATAGAGAAGCATATAAGCAATATGTTTTTTAGTATCCTTTTCATCGCCAGATTCGGGGATTCTTTCTGCTGTTAAAGAGAAAAGGAAAAATGACAAGGCAAATAATGAAACTGGCAACTTCCATGCTTTTTCAAAGCACTCCTTATCCTGCAATATTAAAATTATCAACAATCCAGCTATTGCAGCGAAGATAGAATTAACTACTATCCAGTTGGAAGAGTTGTCCATCCATGGTTTTCTATTCATATATAATCTCTTTAACTTTTTTAATGGTTTTCTCCTGCAACCTCATCTGGTCAACATGCAAGTATCCCTTTGTTGCATTCGCACCTTTGAATTCTACCTGCAATCGTCTAGTTTTCAATATCTAAAAGGCAAGATTTATCCGCTTGCGGATTTTTAATGACATTAAAACTTATTGTCTTATCAGGGACGTTGTGGTAAAAATTGGAGAGAAACGCACCTTTGTCTGACGGAAGAAAAGTTTTGACCCGGTTAGATGAGTCTGACCGTCGAGTATTATATGTAAACCATGTAAACACTGGTCGTGTTCTTCTGGAAAATGGTATGAGCAAGAGTATTAAACCCAAACAGCATAAACGTTGCTTTATAATATCACCTATAGGAACGACGGGCAGTATTATCAGAGACCGTTCTGACAAACTCCTTCAATATGTATTCAAACCTGTATGCAAAGAAAAGGGATTTATTACATTACGGGCCGATGAAATCCAACGCGCAGGAATGATCACGAAGCAAATCATAGAAGAATTGCTGCGTGCAGACTTAGTCATAGCTGACCTCTCAGGCCAGAACCCCAATGTATATTATGAACTTGCTATTCGCCATTTTGTGGGACTGCCGTCAATTCAGCTCGTTTCAGATAAAGAGAAACTCCCATTTGATGTTTCCCATGTGCGCACCATCATGATCGACCATCGCGATCTGGCCAGTGTCGAACACGCCAAAGTTTTATTGGGCGAATTCATAGATAATAGTGTCAAGACGCGCTGGCAAGAAAACCCGATCACAGAAACGCTGCGATCAATCGGACTTCGAGTCCCATTGATGTCGGGGGAGACGAAGACTGTGGCAGAACAGTTTCAGAGCATTGCAAAGGAACTACTAAATGAGCTCATAGAGATGAGACGCGAACGCGACGTGTTCCGCGACAAGGCCATTCATTCCCCCAATGTCACTTCGCGTAAGCCGAAGTGGTCGCTGGTTAGCGTGTCAGGGATATCCGGGGATCTCACTGGCGTGTGGGATAGCCAGTATGGTCCCGTTAAAATTGTGCAGAGTGGAAGCGATTTATATGGTGACTACCAACCAGAAAACTACCAACCAGAAATGGGAGAGTACGCAGGATCGTTTGTTGGAACATTGATCGGAACCCGCATCTTCGCAAAATGGAAAGAAGGCCCGTTTGAAGGAGTTGCATTTTGGGGCATCAAAGATAATTCTAACCTCATTGGACAGTGGTGGGGGGGATTGGCTGCACCAAAATATGAGGAATTGCTGAAAAATCCAGATCTTGTGAACAAGCTTCCCTTTGCCGACTCCAGAAGATGGAATCTCATTCGGCAACGGGAGCAAAGCAACCGACATAATTCAAAAGTTCAAGCGGAGAACAATAAAAACATAGAGTGACAAGAAATAGTATATAACTTTGCTCTGTGGCTAAAATTTCATCGCACTGTCAATCTGTATTTCCTCATTTCTTTCCTCAACCGCCGGGCATCTCCTACTAATTTGTCTAACTCCGCCCAGAATTGTTGGCCGTGGTTTTTGTGCTTAGTATGCACCAACTCATGCAGAAGAACATAGTCCTGCAGTTGCTCCGGCAGGGCAGCTATCTTTATATTCAAATTGATATTGTTCTTACTCGAGCAGCTTCCCCATCTTGTTTTCTGACGACGAAAGGTCGCCCGATTGTAGGAGAAGTTATACTTTTCTGCAAAGTAGTTGAGACGATTGAACAGGTAAGCCCGCGCCTTTTCAAGGTCAATATTTGAATCGCCAATCTCCCGCAAATCGGCATACTGGTCTATTTTTCGCAGGTGTTTTTGAACCCACGAAGTTTTTGAAAGCAGAAATTCCTTTGCCTGGTGCAGATTGCCCCTTCTCGGCATAGTAACCCTGATAGTTTTATCATGCTTGATAGTAATACGGAGATGTCTGGCCCGTGGGGATTGAAAGAAATGAACGCAGCCGAGCGGCGGTATTTGAGTGGCAGTTGTGGGCATAGTGTCTAGTTTCCAGTAGCCAGTTTTACGATATTTTAACTTCCACACTTGCTTCCAGACGCGGAGCAGCAAACAGCTCAAAATCTAATACCATATCAGCATCCCTGAAGGCCTTGCGCGTCTCATCAATGGCAATATTTGGTTCATTTCTCTGCAAACTGAGATGTCCCAGCATAACGGTCTTAGGTGATTTCCTGCTCTTTTTTCTGATTTCGCAAAGCATTTGGCCGGTTTTGGGGTTAGGCATATGGAACTTGCTGTTTGGATTATAATAAAGCCTTAACAGTTCCATGTCATGATTCGACTCTACAAAAACGAAATCACTGTCAGTGAAATAGTCCAGAGAGTTCTGCCAGCTGCTGAAATCGGTGGCGATGACGACCTTTTTTTTCATATATGATATGGCAAAGCCATAGGTGCGGTAATAAGGATTATGAGGAACTTCGAAGGGCGTTATTGATAAGTCACCTTCGGTAAATGATTTGTCTCCGAACGGTTTTAATTTTAACGAGCCAAAACCATACCCGTTAAAATGTTTTTCTTTAAGCTGCCCAACGCAATTCTCATGAATTCTGATTGTTATCCCAAGCTCCTCCATAACCCTCAAAGGGTAGTAAGAGATATGGTCAGAGTGATTGTGCGAAACTATGACGGCATCTAAATCCCCTGGATTTCCAAGATGCTTAGCGAGTATTTGGCGGGTATTTCTCATTGAGCTGAGACCGCAGTCGATTAGTAATCTTGTACTGTCAGTCCAGACAAGCAGGCAATTGCCGGAACTGCTGCTGCACAACGACTTAAAATGAAGCGGCATAATTACCTTCCATGGTTTCAGCCATTTTTTACAAATGGATTTTTTATGCTACAAATTTCTTAAACTCTTCAATAAGCTGCTTTGTCCACTTGCCCGGCTTGCCGTCGCCTGTTGTTTGGCCGTCGAATTTAACGACCGGGATTATGTCCTTGGTCGTTACCGCTAAAAACAGTTCATCCGCGACTGCCGCCTCTTTGGGCGTCATTGATTTTTCAACGATGCCCAGGCCGATGTTCTTTGCGGCCAGTTCGACGAATTTGCGTGTTACCGAGGGCAATATGTTTGCCTTGAGGGGCGAGGTGCGGAGCTTGCCTTTAACGATTCCGAAAAAGGCAGAAGACGACCCCTCTGTAATCATACCATCATCATCAACGAATACGGCCTCCCATGCACCTTTCTTGTCCGCGTCGCCTTTGGCGAGGACGTTGGGCAGCAAATTCAGCGACTTTATATCGCATCTCTTCCAGCGGATATCGGGATACGTCGATACCGCGACGCCCTCATTTTTGAGCTTCGGGTTATCCTTCAGTTCAGTAATCGTCAAAAAGAAATTGGGCTTCAAACCCGCCGAGGGCAAATGGTCTCTCATACCGGAGCCGCGTGTGATATGAAAATAAATCTTGGCGTTGGCTATCCCCGCCTTTTCAAATGCCTTGAGGACCTTCGAGCGGATTTGGCCCACGTCAACGCCCGTTATCTCAATTGCCTTCAAGCTGTTGGCAAAACGCTCGAAATGCTCATCTATCGCAAAAATCTTGCCGTTATAGCTCCTCAGCACCTCATAAACCCCGTCGCCGAAGAATATCCCACGGTCAAGGTGCTCGCTGCCAACCTGCTCAATACCCATAATTTGATCGCCTATCATCGCTATCTGCATAATATGATTCCTTAAATAGCCCCGGGCTTATCCTGAGGATTCGTTAAAAATATCCTAAATTTGTCTTTACTGCAACACCTCAGTTGCTATAATACTCAGCTTTTACGAATATTCGAATTTTAACGTCGGAGTGCTTGAAATGTACGCAGTAATCGAACAAGGCGGTAAACAATATAAAGTCGCACAGGGCGAATCGCTCGATATCGAGCTTACGGAAGTTGCCCCGGACGCGGAAAAGATCGAACTTGATAAGGTTCTGCTCATCAGCGATGGCTCGGACGTCAAAATCGGCGCCCCATACCTCAAAGGCGCAAAGGTCATCGCGTCATTCAAGACCTCAGCAAAGGAATCGGTTGTTAAGGGCGAAAAGATTCAGAACCAGTATTTCCGCAGACGCAAAAATTACAACAAGAAAACCGGCCATCGCCAGAAATTCCTCCGCGTTACCATCGACAGAATCGAACACTAAACAATCCATAACCCCTGACGTTTTAATGTCGGGGGTTACCTGCCCTGAGCAACGTCGAAGGGTTTTTTGCGCCTCGTAGCGAAGCGGAGACCCCCAGCGTCTTGATTCGATTTCGAATCAGCAGGGGGCGAATTTATTCAGGGTTATTTTTCCTTCCGAAGTATATCTCCATCCCGCACTTATCGCAGCGGAAGTTCACTTCGTATTCCCTGTCGTCCTCATCCAGCAAAACAAGCGGCTCCGCGGGTATTTTGTTATCTTTTCCGCCACACAGCCCCAGTTCCTGTCGCAGGCAGTATTTTGTTGTCATTACCACCTGTCCCGATAAATCCAGCCCTGATTCCGCCGCCGGGGCGATTGTCTCCACGCCGTGACGATGGTAAAACGCCTCCGCATTTTTGTTCAGCACGTTGCCTCTGAAATCCAAAGTTTGTTGCGGGTAGGGCACGTCATTTTTCAGGATATGACCCGTCGCGTGAGGCCGATTCGCTTGCCTTGCCTCAAGCATCTTCTCCGCCAACTCTCGTTTCGCGGCGTTCAATCGCGATACGGGCAGAAAATAAATGTCCTGTGTCTCTACCCGCACCTCGGAACAATCGAAAATCGTGTTCCCCAGCTTGCTTAATTGCGTGATAATAGTTTGCTTTGCCTGCTCTTTTTTCAACGCCGGCTGCTTATCCCCGCTTATTTCCACCGTTGCCTCATTGCCATCCTCATCAGCCCCGATGAGAATCAATCCATTGGCCGACTCACGCATCGCAATCGTTAGCCCGATTTTGCGCTCTGCCGGTTGCCCCGACAGCTTGCGATAAAACTCGTAATCGTAATTACGATAAATCTTTTGCCCCTTGCTTATATCCTGCATCTTTTGCGGGTAAATCTTCCTGGCCTCAACCCGGTTTATGACCGTCCCGGCCAAATTCTTCTGTCTGTCGAAAAAGCAAAGCCCGTCCGCGTTGTGCATCTCATGTTTGCCATCGATAACGAAGTAATCTTTGCCTGTTTCCGTTACCGTGCCCACAAATTCGCCCATTGATTTGGGCGTATCAATCGAGCCAAGATTTGCTTTCTTGCCTGTGATGCCGTAATCAGAAAATCCCCGATTAAACGTCTTCTCCGGATTCGGCTCAAAGTTAATTTGCGCTGTTCCTGACGATGTGCGTTTGAGTTTCTTCTTCGCTATGATTTCATCCAGTCGCCTGCGATAAAAACTCACGGTATTCGCGACGTACGCCGTGTCCTTCAATCGTCCTTCAATCTTGAATGCATCAACACCAGCGTCAATCAGCTCTTCAAGATGCTCCGACAAATTCAAATCCTTCAGCGATAACAGATGCCTGTCTTTGGCAATCATTTTGCCTTGCTGGTCTTTGGCGCTGTATATTCTTCTGCAGGGCTGTGCGCATTGCCCCCGGTTGCCGCTTCGCCCGCCGATTGCATAGCTCATATAACATTGGCCGCTTGCCCCGACACACAGCGCCCCGTGTATGAAGCACTCAAGCTCGATTGTCGTCGCATTTCGTATTTGCCTGATTTGTTCTAAGGTCAGTTCCCTTGCCAATATCGCCCGCGAAAATCCGACCTCCTGCAAAAATCGAATCTTCTCAGGACTGTCGTTGTTCATTTGCGTGCTCGCAATCATCGGCAGGGGAGGTAAATCCAGTTTCAACAGCCCTGCGTCCTGGATAATCAGCCCGTCGATTCCCGCTTTTTCAAGCTGGCCAATCATCATCTCCGCCGGCGCAAGCTCATCGTCTTTCAGAAGCGTATTCAGCGTAACATAGACCTTCGCGTAATACTGGTGTGCGAAATCGACTACCTGCTTTATTGATTCGACGGTGTTATACGCCGCCTCGCGTGCCCCGAAGCGTTGTGCACCCATATAGACCGCGTCCGCCCCGCATTGTATTGCTATTATCGCTGTCGGAGCGTCCTTCGCCGGCGCCAATAATTCGATTCTTCTTGTCATTTTAATAAAAACACAGTGTTAATTAGTGTCAAGAAAACTCAGCGGTCTCCCTTCGACATTGCTCAGGACAGGCCGCGGTTAATTGTTTCTTCAGCCCTTTTACGCCACTGCTCGGGCCCGTTCTGCAGAAAATACTCGAACGACTCATCATCCGCCAGTTTTCCCAATATGGCTTTTCGGTCCGAAGCGTCTGCTATTTTTTCAATTATGAATCCCCGAATTGCATCGAGTGAATCCAAAAATTCCCCGTGCTTTTCCGTAAAAATATTTTCAAGCTTCTTTCGCAGATGTCCCGCATACGATGGGCTTTTTCCATCGGTTCCTATCGCAATCTGCAAATTCCCTCGCTGCACAACAGCCGGCACATAAAAATCGCAAAGTCCCGGCGAATCGACCACGTTGCACAATATTTCTAATTCCTGGCAATCCTTGTAAATCTGCTTATTTAACGCCTCATCATTCGTCGCCGCGATGACCAGCGTCGCTCTCCCGATGTAATCCTTTGAATACTTGCTCTCGATTAATTCCGCCTGCGGTGAGCTTGTCGAACCCGCCTTGGTCCCTGCGCATACACTGCGAAGCGTCTCATCGAGGCGCGGGGCCACAACGACCAACCGTGCGCCCGTACCGAGAATCGTCTCAGCTTTTCTCGTCGCCACGCCGCCGCCGCCGATGATAACGACTCGCCTGCCGTTCAAATCCAGGAATATCGGATATTTCACCATAACGTATCATTATACCATCCATACTTACTAATTGAAATAATTGCCGACCTGCGTTAAACTTCTATGATTATGGCTGTAAAAGTAATCAGACCGCCGTTGACGGATGCGATTGTCCGCTCGCTCAAAGCGGGCGACGAGGTCATCATTTCGGGCACAATCTACACCGCCCGCGATATGGCGCATAAACGCCTTTGTGAGGCGATTAATAAAGGGGCATCGCTGCCTTTCGATATCAAAGGCGCACTCATCTATTTCTGCGGTCCGACTCCCGCTCCTCCCGGCAAAGTTATTGGTGCCGCGGGGCCGACAACCTCCGCAAGGATGGATGCCTTCAGCCCCACTCTTATCGCCGCGGGTCTCAAAGCGATGCTCGGCAAGGGCTACCGCAACAGGGGAGTCCGCGATGCCCTCAAACAGCATTGCGCTATTCACCTTTCAACCATAGGCGGGGCAGGGGCGCTGCTTGCCAAACATATCACCTCTGCCGATATTGTCGCCTATGAAGATCTCGGTACAGAGGCCATCAGGCGGCTCGAAGTCGTCGATTTCCCATCAATCGTCGCTTACGACTGTTACGGTAATTCCGTTTATAAATGAGTAACGCTGACGTATATCTCTATGGCATGACCGTTCTTTCAACGATTCACCAGTTGAAGGCGAAATTTCCCTCAGCCGACGGCTATCAGGAGATTACCAATACTTTTGTCATCCCCGGCGGCGAAGCAGCTAACGGCGCTATCGTTTTAAGCAACCTCGGCATTCCTGTAACGCTCGATGGCCCTTTCCTCGGCGATTCGACCGCTGAACCACTCCGCGCGTATCTGCAAAAACGCAATGTCGATTGTTCCCTTCTGCATCATCACCCCGGCTTCCCCGGCTGGCGCGATATCGTCTTCTGCGATGGCGACTCCCGTACCGTCTTCGGCTGGTTTGTCGATTATTTCTCAGGGGCGCACAAATTCTGGAACAAACCCAATGAGCAGGCAATCAAATCCGCCAAATGCGTCGCCCTCGACCCGTTCTTCGGCGCTGAATCCGAAGAAGTTGCCTGGTTATGCCTCAAGCATCATAAGGACTTCGTAACCATCGACAGTGGTTTCGATACCGTTATCGCCAAAGGCGCAAGGGCGATTGTCTGCTCTAAAGAATTCCTCGACCGCGAATACACCGGTGTCGATTACGAGGCGATGCTTGAGCAATACCAGTCAAACTGCGCAGGCCTGATTATTTTCACCTTTGGCAGTAACCCCGTCCTGTTCGCTTCACCCGGTAAAGCAATCGAGACCTTCCAGCCATATCAAATAAAGGTTGTTGATACTTTGGCTGCAGGCGACACATTCCGCGCGGGCGTCGTATATGGCATATTGAAGGGCTGGTCCGATTTGGAGGTCGTTCGTTTTGCCTCCGCCACCGCCGCCGTCTCCTGCCTCCGCTTCCCCTCCGTATATGAACCGCCTACTCTCGCCGAGATAACTCAACTGATTAACTCGCGTCCGGATTGAACGCTCTTGTTTTCCGCCTGTGATTCTCCTATAATCGTCCTTGTCCAAAAATCGTAAAATAAAGGAGATATCCATTTGAAAGTCGCGTTACTTGGTTTGATGCAGTCGGGCAAAAGCACCCTCTTTTCCGCAATCAGCGGCAAGGCGATGCTGCCCGCCGGGACCACGAACATCGAGCAGGCAATCATCGCCTCGCCCGATGAACGAATCGAATGGCTCACTAATTTATACAAGCCAAAGAAAACCGTTTATGCGACAATCGAATGTCTCGATGTCCCCGGCCTCAACTTTTCCGACGACCACGGCAGGGCGGCCGCAAAACGCTTCATCGACCAGATTCGCATCGTCGATATGATTGCTCTTGTCATCGGCGCGTATGAAGATTCCGCCAATCCCGCCAAAGACCTCATCGACCTCCGCACCGAGTTATTGCTCACAGACCTAGCCCTGGTAACAACGCGAATCGAAAAACTCGAAAAGGATGCCCACAAGCCCTCAAAGACCCAGGCCCACGACAAAGCCGAGCTTGAGCTTCACAAAAAGCTTCAGGCCGCGATTGAATCTGAAAAGCCCATCAGCTCCGTAATTACCAGCGAAGCCGAACTGGAAATAATCCGCGCCCTCGGTTTCCTCACCCTCAAGCCGATGGTCGTCGCTGTAAATATAGGCGAAGGCGGCGAGGTGCAGAAACTGCAAATCCCCGGCGACGCTTCCACGCCCATAATCAGCGTCTGTGCGAAGCTCGAATACGAATTGTCGCAATTGGACGCCGAGAGCAAAAAACAGTTTATGTCCGATTTAGGCATCACCGAATCCGCCGCCGGTAAATTCATCCACGCCTGTTTCAAAACGCTTGGCCTGATTAGCTTCCTCACCGTCGGCCCCGACGAAGTCCGCGCGTGGCCCCTGAAGCAGGGTACAACCGCTCTCGATGCCGCCGGCAAAATCCATTCCGATATCAAACGCGGCTTCATTCGCGCCGAAACATTCGCTTACAGTGACATAAAACAGTTAGGCGACGAAAAAGCCGTCAAAGCCGCGGGCAAATTCCGCCTCGAAGGCAAGGAATACGTCGTCCGCGACGGCGACATCATCAATTTCCGCTTCAATGTCTGATAACGATGAAAAAGCTGGCTCTAAACATAGCGATAATCGTTGCTGTATGCGTTATTGTTTTAGTCGCACATTGGCCTGCCCTCTCTGCAAAGGCCTTGTCGTTTGACGACGAGCAATATGTCACAAAAAATGTACTGGTGCAGAATCCCGGCTGGGCGTCAACGAAGCGTTTTTTTGCAGAAGTTTTTACTCCCTCAACGGTAACTGGGTACTATCAGCCCTTGACGATGGTCTCTCTGATGCTCGATTATGCCATCGGAGGACGCGAAGATAATCTCCTGCCTTTTCATCGTACCGGCCTTGCCCTGCACGTTGCAAATACTGCATTGGTGATAGTGCTGCTTTATCTTTTGTTTCGAAACATCTGGATAGCGGCCGCGGTTGGCCTTCTCTTCGGCGTACACCCTATGACTGTCGAGTCGGTTACATGGATAAGCGACCGAAAAACGTTGTTGGCGGCTTTCTTCGCGTTTTGGTCTTTACTCTTTTATATTCTGTTTACACGCACCGCAGGAAAAAAGTATTATGCCGCCTGCCTGATCGCGTATCTGATGGCCCTGATGTCCAAGCCAACCAGCACGTTTTTACCTTTTGTTATGCTTTTGATGGATTACTGGCCCTTGAATAGATTAAGCCGGAAATCCGTTCTCGAAAAACTCCCCTTTTTTGCGTTGCTCATTGCCTTTTCTGTAATAACTTTCGTTTCACAGGTTTCTGCTGCGGGCGGTTTGCTTCCGGGGCAGGAACAGCACGGTTTGCTGAATCCCCCTCTTATTATTTGCCACAACATGATATTTTACCCCTTAAAGATGCTTTGGCCCGCCGGCCTGTCTTCTTACTATCCATATCCCCAGCCCTTTGCGATAGCGAACCCGAAGCTATTGGCCGATGTTGTCGCGGCGATTCTTTTGATTGTTCTGCTTGTTGTCTCACTGCGATGGACAAGGGCCGCTCTGACCGGCTCGTTGATTTTCTTCATTGCTATTCTGCCGACAATGCAGATTTTTAAATTCAGCGACGTCATTGCTTCCGACAAATTCGCATATCTGCCTTCGTTGGGTGTATTGATGATGTTGGCTTCTTTCCTGTTATGGCTTTACAACAATAACTTCCGCCGGGCACTGATAATTTCAGTCGTTGTACTGTTGCTTACAGCTGCCGAAGGAGTTGCAACACGCCGGTATCTGGTTTATTGGAGAGATACGATTAGTTTGTTTAATCGTATGCTGGCTCTGGCCCCTGATTCTACGTCGTTGCACAGCAGCCTTGCAGCTAAATACATCCGTATCGGCCAGAATGAAAAGGCCTTGGAGTTATTTTCGCAGGCCATAACTATCAATCCTTCGGATAGCATGGTTTACTTTAATCTTGGCATTGCTTATGGCGACCTCAAACGCTATCAGGATGCCATAGATGCCTTCCAAAATGCCATCCGCCTTTCCCCAAAGTTTGACGATGCTTACACGGCTCTTGGCGGTGTTTATGCCACTCTTGGAGATTTTGACAGGGCCGTGGAGTCATTTAAGCAGGCCATAACTATCAACCCTTCTAAAAGCCAGGCCAGTTTTAATCTTGGTAGAGCTTATTTTAAGCTCAAACGTTATCAGGAGGCGGAGGATTCGCTCCAGAAAGCTATCCGCCTTTCTCCCAAATATGCCGATGCCTACACGGCTCTTGCTTTTGTTTATGCCGCCATGGGAAAAGTCGAGGAAGAAATAAATATGTGCAACAAGGCAATAGAGTTATCGCCCCGTTCCTCAGATGCATATGTTATTCTTGGCAGCGCTTACGGCAACATGGGCCGTTTTACCGAAGCTCTCGATGTATATAAGCAGGCCGAAAAAATTGCCCCGCAGAATCCGCAGGTGCGTTACGGTCTCGGCCATTATTACCTGAAAACCGGCGATCCCAACTCGGCTTTGCGGCAGTATGAAATACTAAAACAAATCGACCCCGCTCGCGCCGATAAACTGCGAGCTTTAATCCCAAAATGATTATACTTATATATGATGTCGTCCGCGATGACGACATTATCTATTTCCGCTTCAATGTGTAATTTGATTCGACATTGAAAATTCAATATTGGACATTGGACATTCCAATCCGTCTTCCGTCTTCTGACCTCTGTCCTCCGTAACTGCGGCTGAAGGGGCTCGAACCCCCAACCTTTGGTTCCGTAGACCAACGCTCTATCCAGTTGAGCTACAGCCGCGATTGTCGAAAACAAATATCGCTTATAACGCGATACTCGACGCCATAATTATATGGATATATCCCCGCTTTGCAAGAAAATTAGCCGGCTCTCCGCTGGTCGCGATTGTTTGGCGTTACCTGTGCCGGTAAATATCCCAGCCCATGTAATTGCCTGTCGCCTCGGCGATTGCGTCGGCCTTTTGCGACATATTCATCGCCACGTGATGCTCGAAACCCATCCTGCATATAAACTGCAAAAGGTTCTGCAGGTTCGGTATCTTAATCACTCCGTAGCCCCCGAATGTGTCGAGCCGGTCGTTTGTGAATTCGCCCTCGCCCACGTATGCGCTGATAACGCCCGCCGCGTCGTCCGTGGAAGTCCTGCAGAATGTCGCGGCCCCCGGCGCGATTCTCCCGACCATTGTCCCGTATGTGTTGTCCTTGCCTACCGAGCCCGCGATGATTGCCTGGTAATCCATCTGTGCAGATTTGAAAAAGCTCTTCGGCAAATTGCTGCAGTGGAACAGCACGCATTTGTCCGCCTCATCAGCGTAGTTATTGTTCCAGTCCAATAGCGCGCTCGGTGTCCCCGAAGCTAATTGCAGGATATACATCCCCAATAGCCCCGTAATATCGACCTCGCATGCACTCGGCATAAGCGACTCGCTCATCATGCTCATCAGCGTGCAGGGCACTATCCCGAAAAATTCCTCTAAGCTCGTCCAGCACTGAATCGCTGTCCCGTCAAGGTCGTTGTCTTTGGCCCACTGGTCAACCACGTGTCCGAACTTCGCCATTTTCAAAAGCGATTCAGCCGGAATCGATTCAGTCGATGTGTATGCTTGTATTGCGCCCAGTTTCTTTTTCACGTTCCTGTCGTTGTCGGCCAGTCCCGTGATTCTGCCCACTATTTCCGATAGGTCAATCGTCTCGACCGCTATGCCCGACAATTCCAGTATCTTTTCGCTGTATCGAACCGTATTGAATGCCCCCGTGCGTGCGCCGATTGCGCCGAAGCGGGCGTTCTTTAGCCCTTTGACAATCCTGCAAACCGACGCGAAATCATCCAGCTCCGCTTTGAATTCCGCCGAAGCGACTGCCATCGTATGCGTTTTAGTCAGTGTATATGGTATGCCTGCCTGCATCAGGTTATTGCATACGCTCATTTTCCCGCAGAACGAGTCGCGCCTTCGTTCTATCTGCATATTCTCAGTTGTGTCGGGTTCCGCCTGTATCAGAATCGGCACATCGAGCCCCGCGCGTTTTACCGATTCCGCCACGCCTTTCTCATCGCCGAAATTCGGCAGCGTAACTATGATGCCGTCGATTTTGTCGCCGTTTTTCGCAAACAGTTCCGCGCACTTTTTCGCGTCCGCAAAAGTCTCAACAGACCCGTATTTGGTATCTGTCATAGATAGCGTGACAGCGCCGAATCCGTTGTTCTTGAGCACTTCGAGAATGTCTTTGCGTCCCTGTTTTGCCAGTATATCCGGGAAAAATCCCCTGTTTCCCACTATTACTCCAAACGTCGTCTTTTGCATCTTACACCCTTTCTTTGCCTGCCTGCCCTGAGCTTGTCGAACGGGCTCACCTTTGGCTTGCTTACCCTCGAATGTCGTTGTCGGGGGGCCAGTCAGTCGCCGTAATTTAAGCCGGCATTATAGCACACAAATTCGCCGGCCTCCACAATATTTCCCGCTTGCTTCTCCGCTCGGCTCATGCGAGATAGCGTGGTTTTTTGAGCGTATATATTGTACAATGCAAAAGCACGTGTCCCTTTGAAGGCGGCTGTAAAATTATGAGAAAATACCGCGGTTTCACATTGGTTGAGCTGTTAGTGGTTATTTCAATTATCGCTCTTTTAATGGCCGTGCTCCTGCCCGCGCTGCAAAAAGCCAGGACTCAGGCCAAAAAGATTGCCTGCGCCAATAATCTCAAGCAGATATTCATCGGCTTCAATATTTTCGCCAACGATAACGGCGGCCAATTGCCCCTTAAAGATTCGAGCAACTGGCCGTGGGACATTTCCTACAGCACAACCGATTTCCTAATCAAGGTCAACGCCGACAAGGATATGAAAGCCGCGTTTTATTGCCCTGCCTTTCCCGCCAAGAATTGGACCAGGGCCTTGTACTGGCAGTTCAGCCAGGGCGTGCCGTGTGACGCCAAATCCGGCGATGTCCCCGAACCCGCCGTCAATCGTAATCTGCAGTTCCGTGTCACCGGTTACGCCTTCATAATAGATTCCCAGACCGGTTACCCGAATCCGCCGCTGGGAAATCCCAAAGGAAAGTGGCTTAGAACGGCCGGCGAAAAGCAGCCATCCCTCACGGAATTCGTCGCCGATGCGACACTCAGCACTTCGCCTGATGGAAACAACGCAAACTTTGACAGGATAACGATAGGCGGCATATTTATAAGTTGTCACGTTTACGACAGTTCCAATCACCTCAAAAGCGGCCGTTCCGAGGGAGGCAATGTCCTGTTTCTTGATGGCCATACCCAATGGCGTAACTTCTGGGAAATGCAGGTGCGATGGTGTCCCGCATGCTCATCTTCTGTTACAGGCAGCTCTCAGCCCTATTTTTGGTGGTAACGCAACTCCCAGAAAGGCATCCAAATAATATTTAGCGCTGGCATTTATGCCGGGGTTACTGAGACTTCGAGGTCATAATTAAATCCGCAATCGCCATTCGTCAATCGACAATTGAACTGCCCGCTATACGCTCTACGCTGCACGCTGTCCACTGGACGCTGATTATTCGTTTGACTCCTCCTTTTTGTGGATTTATAGTGGGTTTGGCGAAAAACAGTTTTTTAAGGCCGGTCGTAGCGAAGCGAAGATCCCCGCATGTCGTAGGCGGGGAACCAGACTTCCTTAGATTTACACCCTTGCTTGCCCTGAACCTGTCGAAGGGCCCGTCAACAAAGCAGGAGTCGGTTTGGAGTAAGAATGAGGTTGAAAATATTTATTTTTCCTATAGAGCTTTCCATGATAATTCGATATACTATAAATAGCAAACCCGCCGGGCCTCTGCCGCAAGGCATGCTATCTCTCGGCGGGTGTTTTTTTAATATGGGAGTTCATCCGTGAGATTCACAAAACCCGCCCTTACCTTAGATGAACAGGCCGATCTTCTTTTATCCCGAGGAATGATAGGGGATAAATCTCTGATAATACAGAGATTATCCTTTGTTAATTACTATCGTTTAAGCGGCTACTGGTATCCTTTCCGTATATCGGATAACAGTTTTAAGTCCGGAACAACGTTTGAATATGTATGGCAGCGTTATGTCTTTGACCGTCATCTGCGGCTTATGATTATGGATGCCATCGAGAGAATTGAAGTTGCTGTTCGTTCGAAACTTGCTTACCACCATGCGCATCTGTACGGCCCCTTCGCTTATGCAAATTCACCTTCTTCGTTTCCCAAATTCAGTTCGAACGAATATACAAAATTGATAACGCATATTAACAAAGAAACCGAACGAAGCAGGGAAATATTTGTTGAACACTTTCATAGAAAATACGGCGATACACATTCTTATCTGCCCGTCTGGATGGTTACGGAAGTAATGACATTTGGAACAGTCCTTTCTTTCTATCGAGGTTCGAGCCGCAAAATAAAACAGGGGATTGCCTCGATATTCGGTCTTCCCGACAGGGTATTTGAATCGTGGCTGTTGTCGCTGACCGCTATTCGCAATATGTGCGCTCATCATGGCAGATTATGGGATCAGGTTCTCGGCTATAAGCCGCTGATTCCTCACAGGGACGATTATCCTGATTGGCATCAGCCGGTAGAAGTTGCGAATAATCGTATCTTCGGAATTCTTACAATCTGCAAATATTGTATGGATATAATCGCCCCCCAAAGCCATTGGCCTGATCGTCTGCATGATTTGCTTGGCCGTTTCCCTGAGATACCCAAGACAAGCATGGGCATACCGGATGACTGGAGTAATTGCCCGATATGGAAAATCTGATAATTAGCTGACTTTGTTTGTGTTTTCTTTGCGGATTTTGGTCGCATTGGTTTCAACCTGTCCGCTGCCCGCTGTTATCATTTCCCCTCACTTTTCATCACTTTTCGCTCACTTTTGCTAATTTTTTGCCAACTTTTTACTAATATTTATGATTTTTTATGATGTTTTGTGATGTTTTAGACATCTCGCAACTTTTGATTATAACCCATCCCCCAGCCCATATAGCCGCTTATAACCCATTTTAACTCCCTGTCCTGAGCCTGTCGAAGGGCATACCTGAAATTACGCCCTTTTTCAATTTTTTTAAAAAAGTGTATTTTTGTTTAACATTGAAAAGCTGGGCATTAAAGAATAAACTCCAGCGTTAACTTATCGAAAGGAAAGGTACGAATATGAACAGACTAATCATTGCTGCCATTGCTTTAATCGCGTTATTCGGCTTAAACGCCTCAGCTTCCTCAGACGCCAATAACGGCAATATGATTCTCATTCACGCCGATGCTAATAAGGTAACAATCAGCCCGGAGATATACGGCCAATTCGCAGAACACCTTGGAAGATGTGTTTATGAGGGGTTCTGGGTAGGGCCGAATTCGACGATTCCTAATACCCGCGGGATTCGCAACGATGTTGTTGAGGTACTGAAGAAGATTAACGTGCCGGTGATATGCTGGCCGGGCGGCTGCTTCGCGGATGAGTATCACTGGAAAGACGGCGTCGGCCCAGTTGAGGGGAGGCAGTCGATGGTCAATTCGCACTGGGGAATGATTACGGAGACGAACCGCTTCGGCACGCATGAGTTTATGGATTTGTGCGAGATGCTGGGTTGCCAGCCCTATATCAGCGGCAACGTCGGCTCAGGCACGCCCGAAGAAATGCAGGACTGGGTCGAGTATATGACCTTTGCCGGCAAAAGCCAGATGGCGGATTTACGCCGGGCAAACGGGCGGGAAAAACCGTGGAAGGTCAAATATTTCGCCGTCGGCAACGAAAACTGGGGCTGCGGCGGGAATATGACGCCCGAGTATTACGCCGATGTCTTCAAGCGTTATGCAACCTATGTGCGGAATTATCCGGGTAACAATGTAACAAAAATTGCGTGCGGCCCGAGCGGCGCGGATTACCATTGGCTTGAGGTGCTTCTGAACAAAGCGGCAGGGCAGATGGACGCAATCAGTATGCACTACTATGTTTTTGCGAGCAGCGACTGGAATAAAAAGGGCAGCGCAACTGACTTCGATGAAACCGGCTGGTTCAAAGTGCTAAAGAATACGCTCCAGCTTGATGGGATACTTAAAAAGGCCGCAGATGTTATGGCCAAGTATGATAAGCCGGGACGTATCGGGCTTTATGTCGATGAATGGGGCACGTGGTGGGACGCGGAAAAAGGGGATAACCCGGGGTTCCTGTATCAGCAAAATACGCTGCGGGATGCGGTCGTCGCGGGGTGTTTTCTGAATATCTTCAATCAGCATTGCGACAGAGTGAGGATGGCAAATATCGCCCAGACCAATAACGTCCTGCAGGCGATGATTCTGACCAAAGGCGAGAAAATGATTGTCACCCCGACGTATTATGTATTCGAGATGTTCAAGGTTCATCAGGGGGCGCAATTCCTCCCTTGCGATATTAACTTCACCCCATACCAAAACGGCTCAGAATCCCTCGCTGGTCTTTCCGCCTCGGCCTCGAAGGACAAATCCGGCAAAATACACATCTCGATTTGCAATCTGAATCCTCAATTGCCCGCCGAGCTTGTTTGCGCCTTCGAAGGATTTGCGGCGAAAAAGGTGACAGGGCGTATCCTTACCGCCGAAGCGATGAACGCGCACAATACCTTTGAAAAGCCCGATGTTGTAATGCCTGTCGAGTTTAAGGGAATGGAAGCAAAAGACGGCAAAATTCTGGCGACCATTCCACCCAAATCGGTTGTTGTCCTCGAAGCCGAATAGCTCGTGTGGCCTTATTTGTTTTTTCTTCAAAATAGTCATCCGAAAAGTTATAGTGTCCTTTTAGAAACGGCCATAGGTTCGGTCTCTGGCCTGCTGATGAGTTAATAAAGGTTGGGGTATTGACGGATGAATAATAAACAATGGCAGGCGCTTGCAGATGTTATATCCCGCAAGGATGTTAAATTTTTGCCGGTTGGTTTTATAATAGACAGTCCCTGGCTGCCGGACTGGGCGCATATTTCGACTCTTGATTATTTCACTAATGATGAGCTTTGGTTCGAGACCAATAAAAAAGCGATACAGACGTTCCCAGAGGTTTTATTTTTGCCGGGGTTCTGGGCGGAATACGGTATGTGCACGGAGCCGTCGGCGTTTGGCGCTAAATGTGTGTGGCATGAAAATGAGCTGCCATACGCAGAAAAGATTATTCAGCAGATTGAGGACATCGACCGGCTGACCGTCCCTGATCCCAAGGAGTGCGGGCTGGGGCCGTTTGTGCTGAACCGTCTTAAGCTCAACCGCAGCAAAATTGAGGCGATGGGACATTCCATAAAGTTTGCCGTATCGCGGGGGCCTTTAAATATCGCGTCTTTTCTTATGGGCACGACGGAGTTTTTGACGGCGCTGAAAACGGATACCGAAAAGGTTCACAAGCTGCTCCGTGTCATTACGGACTTTACGACAGGATGGCTTCGATTGCAGAAAGAGACGTTCGACACAATCGACGGGGTTTTTATACTGGATGATATTGTTGGGTTCTGCGGAGAGCCGGATTTCAAGGAATTCGCAAAGCCATATCTGAAGGAAATATTCGGCTGTCTGGATGTGTCCGTTAAGTTTTTCCATAATGACGCCGGCGGCAAAGTATGTGCGCCGCATCTTGCGGACATTGGAATCAATATGTTTAATTTCAGCTTTGAGCACTCATTGGAACAAATGAAGCAGTGGACGCAGGGCAAAGTTGTGTTGGTTGGAAATATACCGCCGAGGGACGTACTGGCACAGGGCAGTCCGGAGCAAATCGCTGAAAAGGTCAATGAGCAGATGCAGGGGCTGGATGATAAAGCCGGGATACTTTTTTCGTGCGGAGGCGGGATGCCGCCGGGCGTATCTTCCGAAAACATCAGGGCTTTTATACAGGCGGTGCGTGCAAATAATTAGCTAAAACCGGGGGCAGACAAATGAGGATTAAAATTTACATTGTGGCGGTTTTGGCGGTCCTTTTGGGAACCGTTAATGTCTTTTCACAGGACTTTCTTGGGCATCGCGATAACTTCAACATCGTTGACTGGAAATTTTATAAGGGTGATATACACTCTGCCGAAAGCGGCGACAAGATATCGGAACAGGGATGGCAGGGCGTGACTGTCCCTCATACCTGGAATGCCAAAGATGTTTTAACTGATGGGGACCATTGTTATCAGGGGGTAGGATGGTATCGAAGCAGTTTTGATTTGCCGAAAAAGCAAAATAGCAGGCCCTTCGACACTGCTCAGGGCAGGCGATACTTTATTCGTTTTGAAGGCGTATGCCTGGTGTCCGATGTATATGTCAACGGTGTTTTCATTGGTCGCCACAAAGGCGGGTATTCTGCTTTTTGCTACGAAATCACCCGGCAGGTAAAGTCCGGGCGAAAGAACAGCATTTCCGTCAAGGTGGATAATTCGATGCAGCCGGATGTCGCTCCTTCCGGGACATACCTTTATCCTTTGTTCGGCGGCATTTACCGTCCTGTTACCGTATTCAGTACAGATGATTTATGTATTTCACCTCTCGATTACGCTTCGAGCGGCGTATATGTCCGCCCCGTGAATGTTTCCGCTAAACAAGCGGATATTGAAGTAGCGACACTCTTGGATTCAAAAGACCCAAACGATGCCGAAATAACGCTGAAGACGACCGTGATGGACAATAATAATATTATTGCTCAAAGCAGTGAAAAAGTTATTATAAAAAACAGTCAGCAGACCAAAAGCGTTTCGAATATTCACATAGATAATCCCCATCTCTGGAATGCCAGAAAAGACCCGTATTTTTATAAAGTGAATGTTTGCGTGGAAGATGCAAATGGAACAAAAATAGACGAAATAGACCAGCCGATGGGGTTGCGTTTCTTTGAAGTTGACAGGGACAAAGGCCTGATACTGAACGGCCAGCCGTATCATTTGCACGGCGTGTGCAGGCATCAGGAATGGGAAGGATTCGGGTCTGCACTAACCGATAAGCAGCACGAAAAGGATATCGAATTGATTCTTGAGCTTGGCGCCAATGGTGTTCGTCTGGCTCATTACCAGCAGGCGGACAAGATATACAGCTTGTGTGACGAGAAAGGCCTTGTTGTCTGGGCGGAAATTCCGAACACTCCCGCGTATCGGGCGGAAAATCCCGCATATCTTCAAAACTGCAAAGAGCAATTGACGGAACTTATCAAACAAAACTACAATCATCCCGCGATTTTCTTCTGGGGAATGTACAATGAGATTCCAATTCCCGCTGAAGATGTGAAATTGCTGCACCAGACAGCCAAACAGCTTGACCCATATCGTTTGACCACACAGGCGGACTTCACGCAGCCTACAGGCAGACATTCTGTGACGGATGTTGTCGCTTGGAACTGGTACTTCGGCTGGTACTACGACAAGTTTGACAAATATGTCACGTGGTATGACAAACTTCACAAAGAACACCCCGAAATTAAAGGCGGCTTGAGCGAATATGGTGCCGAAGGTTGTATCAGCCAGCAGCAGGAAGACCCGAATCGCCCGAATGCTTATGGCAGGTTTTTCCCCGAACAGTACCAGCGACTTTACCATGAGGAGGTCTGGAAAAATATAAAAGACAGAGACGATATATGGTGCAAGTTTGTATGGAACATGTTCGACTTCAGCTGGACGTTTGCCAAACGCGGCGACCGTGATTTTATTAATCACAAAGGGCTTGTCACGCATGACCGCGAGGTGAAAAAAGATGCCTTCTATTTCTACAAGGCAAACTGGTCCGATGAGCCGGTGCTTTACATTCTAAGCAGACGCAATACGCAGCGAACCAAGGAAGCCGCGGAGGTGGCGGTTTATACGAATCTCAACGCCGTCGAGCTGTATGTTAATGAAAAACTGATTTCGAGTAAGAAAATGGATTCAGATATTCACAAAACTGTCTGGAAAGACATTGTGCTTAGCCCCGGCTCGAACAAGATAAGCGTAATCGGCCAAAAAGGTGATAAAAAATACACCGATGCGTGCGAATGGACGTATGTAAAAAATAAAGATTAAAAATCAGCAAATATTTTACATTTGCCTTTTACTTTTTAATTGTCTCCTTGTCCGTAATACGCGCCTTTGCCGTGCTTGCGGAAGAAGTGCTTATCAAGCAGGTATTTGCTGATTTTTGTCTGTTTGTGTTTCAAAACAATCGTTCGCAGGGCAGTGGTCGCTATTTCTTCGAGGACAACCATCGCCTCGACGGCCTGGGCAGGGGATTTGCCCCAGGTGAACGGGCCGTGATTGGCGACCAGCACCGCCTGCATATACACGGGAGAAATTTTAGCGAATCTTTTTACGATTGCTTTACCGGTATTTAATTCGTAATCGTTTTGGATTTGGTTTTTCGTTAGAATTTTTGTGACGGGGATCGCACCGTAAAAATAATCGGCGTGGGTTGTTCCCAGACAGGGGATTTCGCGGCAGGACTGCGACCAGATAGTTGCGCTTGTTGAGTGAGTGTGGCATATCCCGCCTATCGACTTGAAGTTTCGATAAAGCTCAAGATGCGTAGGCGTATCGGATGATGGTTTGAGATTGCCTTCGACAACTTTCCCCGCCAAATCCACCAGCACAATTTTGTCTGGCGTCAGCTCCTCGTATGATATGCCGCTGGGCTTTATCGCGACTATCCCCGCCGCACGGTCGATTCCGCTTACATTGCCCCAGCTGTATATAACGAGGTTTCGCTTTTGCAGCTCGATATTCGCTTCACAAACAAGTTTTTTCAGTTCTTTGTGCATAATGCCGTTTCTAAAAATAGAGTGTTACTTTTGTCATTCCCGCGAAAGCGGGAATACAGTTTAATTCTTTGCCGTTGCATCCTTAATACTCAAAAGTTCCTTCATAACGTTCGACATCGTTCCCGAACCAAACGCATCATGAATCTGTTTATAAAGGGCATAGACCCTTTTGTAAATGGTGTGGTTTTCCGCAATTGGTTTGTAAGTGACCTTTTTTATCCCGCACATCGCCCTCTGCGCTTCGGCGAAATTCTTATGACCGCCCGCCGTAACCGCCGCCGCGATTGCCGCCCCGAGCGCGCAGCTTTGCGCCGAGCGTGACACCTTCATTTCTCTTCCCGTAACATCCGCGTAAATCTGCATGACCAGCGGGCTTTTTTCCGCTATCCCGCCGCAGTTTATTACTTCCGATACCTTCACCCCGTATTCCTCGAACCTGTTTATGATTGTCATCGCCCCGAATGCCGTTGCCTCAATCATCGCACGGTATATCTCTTCTGGCTTCGTATGCAGCGTCTGCCCCAGAAGCAATCCTGTCAGCCGCTGGTCAACTAAGATGGTGCGATTCCCGTTGTTCCAGTCCAGAGCTAATAATCCTGATTGTCCCGGTTTTAATTTCGCCGCTTTTTTGGTTAGTGCGTCGTGCGAACCAGCCGTTTTACCTCCGGGCTGGATATAATTCACAAACCAGTTGAATATGTCTCCAACCGCCGACTGTCCCGCCTCAAGCCCGATATACCCAGGCAGTATAGACCCGTCAACTATCCCGCATATCCCCGGCACATCCGCCAATTGCTTGCCGGATTCGGCCACTAACGTATCACAGGTGCTCGTCCCGATTATCTTGACTAATTTTCCTGTCCCTATACCCGAGCCAATCGCGCCGAGATGCGCATCGAACGCGCCGACCGCAACCGATATCCCCGCATTCAATCCCAATTTTTTCGCCCATTGCTCCGTGAGTTTCCCCGCCTCGGCTTCGACGGTATATGTCTTGTCATAAAGCCGCCCGCGAAGCTCGCCCAGTTTGGGGTCCAGTTTCGTCAGAAAATCCTTAGCAGGCAGTCCGCCCCATTCTGCGTTGAACATCGCCTTATGTCCCGCCGCGCACCTGCTTCGTTTTATCGCCTCCGGCTTTTCCGTCCCCGTCAGCACCGCCGGTATATAATCGCAGCACTCAACCCAGCTATATGCCGCGTCAAATACCTTCGGGTCGACTCGCAGGCAGTGAAGTATCTTGCTGAAAAACCATTCCGATGAATATACCTGTCCGCACTTTGCCAGATATTCCGGATACTCCTTTTTCGCCAGTTCCGTTATTTGGGCCGCCTCCGCGAAACCCGTATGGTCCTTCCACAGCCACGCCTGTGCGTTTTTATTCTTCTTAAATTCTGAAAGCATTGCCAATGGCGTCCCGTTCTTATCCACTGGCAGGGGGGTTGACCCCGTCGTATCAACGCCGATTCCAATTACCGCTTCGGCCTTGAATTTATTATCGCTTTTTTTCGCAAGGCCGATTGCCTTTTTGATTGTTACTTCGATACCCTTAACGTAATCCTCCGGGTTTTGCCTCGCTACGTTATGGTCATTCTTATCAAGAATAATCCCCGCCTGTCCCGTCGGGTAATTATATACTGCCGTCCCGACCTCGCTGCCGTTTGCGATATCGACAATTACGCACCGAACCGAATTCGTCCCGTAATCCAATCCTATTGTATATGCCATTTTGTAATCCCGTAATCAGTTTTTTGCCTTTCGTCTGCCGAGAATCTGGTCGGTTATGACGCCGATTAAAATTACTGTCCCCATTACTGCGAAATTCAGCGAGCTTGGAATACCTAACAGGTTGACAAGGTTCTGCAAAACCTGCAATAACGCTGCGCCGATAACAATGCCTATGACCGAACCCTCGCCTCCGCGAAGTGAACACCCCCCAAGCACCGCCGCCGCGATTGCGTAAAGCTCGTAAAAATTCCCGTGCGATGATGGCGAAATAGAATTGGTATAAAACGCCAGCAGTATCCCTCCGATACCCGCCATTAATGCTGAAACAACATAAGAGCTTGCGATGATTAAAGAGGTGTTGATGCCCGAAAATCTCGCCGCCTCCTCATTTCTTCCCACCGCGAAAAGGTATCGCCCATAAACCGAGCGATGCAGAATGACCCACATAATAAAACCGATGATAATCAAAAGAACAAACGGCATAGGCACGCCCAGCACCTCGCCCGTGGCTAATTTCTGCAATGTCTCAAAACCCGTGCAGTACCCGAAGCCCAGCGTCTGGTCTTCCGCGATATAGCGTGCCAGTCCCCTGTAGAATAAAAGCCCGCACAAAGTAACGATAAATGGCTGCAAATGTACCTTCGTGACTAAGAAGCCGTGGAAAGTGCCTATCGCGATGGCAATCAGCAGGATAGCTCCGATAGCCAATGGCCAAGGCCAGCCCCACCGCATCAGCATGAACGAAAGCAAAACCCCGAACAATGCGAAAAGCGAACCCACAGAAAGGTCAATGCCGCCTGTGATAATGACTATTCCCACGCCGATGCTGAATATGCCGAACATCCCGACTAATCGCGCGGTGTTCTGCAAATTCATAACGCTCAGAAACAGCGGATTTAGAATTGCCACCACAATGCACAAAACAACCAGCATCGCGAATATACCGAGTTCCTTTTTCATTCTGCTCCTTAGTTATCTTTATTGCCTGCCCGGCTCGTCTGCCCGACCGCCAATCGCATTACTGCCTCTTCTTCGAACTTATCGCGCGTCAAAATCCCCGTGATTTGCCCTTCATGCATCACCGCTATGCGGTCGCTGACCCCGAGAATCTCTTCCATGTCCGAGCTTATCATCACAATCACGACCCCGCTGTCCGCCAGCTCGCGCATAAGGTGATAAATTTCCGCCTTGGAGCCGACGTCGATGCCTCGCGTCGGCTCATCGAAAATAACAACCTTTGGCCTTAAAGCGAGCCATTTCGCGAGCACCACTTTTTGCTGATTTCCGCCGCTGAGGTTTTTAACTAATGTCTCAACCGATGTGATTTTGATTTTCAGCTTTTCGCATTGCTTCTCCGCAACGCCCGTTTCTCGCCTGCGTTGTATAAGCCCCAAAGTCGTATAGCTGTTCAAATCAGGCAGCGTGATGTTCTCGCGAAAAGTCATATCCGTTATAAGTCCCGATTTTCTGCGGCCCTCCGGTATCAGGTAAATCCCGTTTTTAATAGCATCGCCTGCGCATTTTATCTGTATTTTCTTGTCGCCGATACTTACCGAGCCGCCCGTAGTCGCCTCAACCCCGAAAATCGCGTGCGCCATTTCAGTCCTGCCCGCGCCCACAAGCCCCGCGAACCCCAGTATCTCCCCGCGTGAGGCCTCGAACGTTATTTTATGGTGCGGATACCTCCGTGTCCTCAAATCGCTCACGCTGAAATAATTATCCTTCGCCTGCGCCTTCGGCGAAACAAAAAAATCTTCGAGTTTTCTGCCAATCATCAGCCGGACCATATTGTCGTGAGTTATCTTGTCCCGTTCGAGCGAGCCGACGTTCGCCCCGTCGCGCAGGCCCACAACACGGTCTGCACATTCCTTAACCTCGGACAATCGGTGCGATATGTAAATGATGCTTACGCCGTTGGAACGCAGTTGCCTTATTACCTCGAAAAGTTTTTTCGTCTCCGACAGCGTCAAGCTCGACGTCGGCTCATCCATAATCAGCAGCCGCGCGTTTAACGATAACGCCTTCGCTACCTCGACCATTTGTTGTTGGGCGATTGACATCTGGCTCAAAACAGTTTTTGGCGGAAGGTTAAGTCCGAGTTGTTTCAGGTATGGCTCTGTCTCCGCCCATATCCGCCGCCGGTTGATAATCTTCAAAGGCCCCAGCCGCGTCGGCTCTCTGCCCAAAAATATGTTCCCCGCGATACTCAGATTATCCAGTATATTCAGCTCCTGGTGAATAAAACCAATCCCCAGCTTGATTGCGTCCGATACATTTTTAATAACGACCGCCTGCCCGCTGATTTTGATTGTCCCCGAGTCCTGCTCCAAAACCCCGCCCAGTATATTCATCAGCGTTGATTTGCCCGCCCCGTTCTCGCCAATCAGTGCCACAACCTCGCCTGCATACACCGTCAGGTCAACCTTATCGAGCGCCTTCACGCCCGGAAAGCTCTTCTCGATTCCCTGCATCTCCAGCAATCGTCTATCAGCGGTCATAAATAGGTCGGCAATGAATCTGCGTTATTACTTTTTCAGGATTTCGTGGACCTTGTCCATAAATGGCACAACGTTGTCCTTTTTAATAATTATCGTCGGCACAATCAGCATCCCGTTGGCAGGTATCTTCACCTCGTTGCCTTTTACTAAGTCCGCCAAGACCTTCATCGAACGGTATCCGAATTCGAATGGCTGCTGTACCACCGTCCCGTATATGTGCCCGTCTCGTACGCCCGTCAGCGTCTCCTCATTCTCGTCGAAGCATACGATTTTCACCTTTTCTAATTTCCCCGCGTCGGTGATTGCGTTGAGAATGGCCGGCCCGTTGTAATTCCAAAGCCCCACGCAGCACGCCAGATCAGGATATGTCACCAAAGCGTCCGCTACATTTGCCTTTGCGCGGACCTGGTCCACGTCGTCCGTCTTCACGTCGATGATTTCTATTTTCGTCCCCGCGATTGCCTCCTTGATGCCCTGTATTCTTTCCTTTGCGTTCTGCGTGTCCTGCTTGCCCACAAACAGCATTATCTTCCCGCCGTTCGGCAAAACTTCTTTAATCATCTCGCCCGCCTGCCTGCCCGCCGCCACGTTGTCCGTCCCGATATAGCATTTCCGCTTGCTCCCCGGTATGTCACTGTCGCACGTAATGACCGTTATCTTGCTCGAAAGCTCGTCGATAAATGGCTTCTGGTTTAGCGGGTCAACAGGCGATATCGCTATCCCCTTGACGCCCTTGGCTAACAAATCGTCGATAATCCTCCGCTGTTCCGCGGGCGTCGCGTCCGATGTAATCCTGAAATCGACCTCGAAGTCAGGCGATTCGCTCGCTGCCTTCTCGCATCCTCTTTTCGCAAAAACCCAGAAATTCGCCGTGTTATTGGTTATGAAAGCTAATTTCGTTTTCCCCGGCTTGCCGCCTTCCTTTTTGGAACACCCCGCCGTAAATACCCCCAGCACAATCGCACATACCATTAAACTGATGAAAACTCTTCTTCTCATTTTTGAATCCCTTCATATAAAGTTTTTCATAAGTAATAACGTTTGCCGAAGGGCTATTATATGTATTCGCCCGCTTTCAGCAACACCCCTTATAATCTTCCTGTGGCAAAATTCCCCTCTAACGTTTAAGATACCCGATTGTTTGAAAGGGGCCAAAATGAAAAGAACAATCGACATCGTTTGCGTGTCAGTCTTCATCTCAGACCTTTAAATGATTGGGGGGGAATCCCGAAAACCTTTTTAAAAACACGGGTAAAATGAAATTGGTCGGCGAATCCCAACTCGTGTGCGACTTCTTTGACCATAACTCCGATTTTCTGGAAACGGTCTGCGGCATAGGCCATTTTCAGGTTTAGCAGATACTGATAGGGGCTTTGCGTGTCAAATTGTTTGAACAGCCTGCATAAATATGCATGGTCAATCGTACAGGCATCAGCGATATCTTTTAGAGAGTTTAGGGTAAGGTAGTTGTCCTTGATGTATTGTCTGCAGTTTTGATAGGTCGCAAATGCCCTGGAAGGGCAGTCCTTTTCGCTGATGGCCATTTCAGCGATTCGATAAAGTAAGTATTCCAGAATTATCGAGCAAATCATCGTCTTATAGGGACTGTCCGAAAGGCCGTGGGCGAGTAAATCATCCAGAATTCTGGTAATTTCATCGGGCCGGCTGATATGTATTGCGGTTCCCAGAGGCGAGATATGTTTTTTCAATATTTGTTTGACTGAGCTGCCGGTGAAATTAACGAAGTATTTAATCATCGGCTGTTCGGGAACAGATGTAATCCGTTGGCTGATGCCGGGGCCGTAATAAAAAATTGTCCCGGCATTTAGCTCATAGTTGTGATTGTTTAGCGTTACAAAACCTGACCCCTTGGCTACGAATTCAATGCAATAATAAGGGAAATCCTTCCTGTCGATTTCATAATCAGGTGTTGTATGTTCACACCCGCCGCAGACGACCTTGATTCGGGAGTCCTTCGCATTAGATTTTTGAATATAAAACCGCCTGGCCTGGGCGACCTGGCTTGAAAAAAAATCGGGCTCCTTGTTTTTTTTCATTCTATATATTGAAAAAGTCAATAAATGGCATACAATAGGCAACAATGTCCATTACGCCATGTTAATGCCTATTATATCATATAATAGAATAACACATCAAGGCAATATTATACAGTTATAGATAAAATAAGAAAATCAAAAAAATATAAAGTTGTGAAAAATGGCGAATAAAAAAGCAATCGATGTCCTGAACAGGGATGATTTGATTGTGATTGCCGGGGCCGGCGGATTTATTGCAGGCGCTCTGACGAAGTATTTCAAGAGTCAGGGATTCATACGGATTCGAGCGATTGATAAAAAGCCCCTTCCGCTGTGGTATCAGATTACCCCCGGCGTCGAAAGCTTATGCATGGATTTAAGTGAGAAGGACTCTGCGATTGAGGCCTGTAAAGGAGCCAGGGAAGTGTACAACCTGGCGGCAGATATGGGGGGTATGGGTTTCATTGAAAGATTTCGAATAGAATGCTTGCGCAGCGTTTTGATAAATACCCATATGACTGAGGCCGCCTGGCGAGCTGGGGCCAAGCGGTACTTTTTCTCTTCCTCGGCTTGTGCGTATAATGTTGAGTTGCAGAAGGACCCCAGTGTGCGGGCATTGAAAGAATCAGATGCTTATCCGGCGATGGCCGAACGTGGTTATGGCTGGGAAAAGCTGTTTTCAGAAATGGTCTGCCAGGAATACTGGCACGAACGCGGCATGAAAACCGCGATCGCTCGTTTCCATAATGTTTATGGCCCTTTCGGAACATGGGATGGCGGACGCGAAAAAGCTCCAGCGGCGATTTGCCGTAAACTTATCGAAGCCAAAGATACCCGCAAGCTGGAAATTGAAATCTGGGGCAGCGGCGAACAAACACGCAGCTTTATGTATATCGATAATTGTGTTCTGGGGATCGATATGATTATGCACTGCGACGACTTAATCGCTACTCCGATAAACCTCGGGTCGAATGAGCTGATTACTATCAATAAGCTCGTTGATTATGCGGAGCAAATCGCCGGCGTCAAAATTAAACGCCATTACAATATGAATGCTCCGCTGGGTGTGGCGGGCCGCAATAGCGACAACACCTTCATCAGGCAGGTTTTGAAGTGGGAGCCCGATCTGCCGTTTAAGGAAGGCCTCAAGCGGACTTACGCCTGGATTGAGCAGCAGTATAACGACCGTAAAGCCGGCAGGCGAACTGTTAGCTGACGATGTGCCACGTCGTTTGTTTTCAAATAAAAAATTAATAGAATGAAATTTTCGGTATGTTAAAAAATATTCCCGGTATTCTTAGCCCCGACTTGCTGAAAATTCTTATGGAGATGGGCCATGGTGACGAGATTGTCATCGCGGACAGCAATTTCCCGGCAGCGTCGATTGCCCGGCATACGGCCTCACGGAAACTGATTCGTCTGGATGGTCATGGTGTGCTGGCTGTGCTGGAAGCGGTTTTAAAAGTGTTTCCGCTGGACCAGTATGTTGCAAAACCGGTTGTCCTGATGCAGGTCGACCCCGAGGATCCTGTCAAAACGCCGATTTGGGGGCAGTACCGTAAAATTATAAAAGCCGGCGGTGAGCCGTTGAAAGATTTTGAGTTAATGGAACACTTTGCTTTTTACGAAAGAGCCAGAAATGCCTATGCGGTCGTCGCAACCGGTGAGCTATCTCAATATGCCAATGTCATCCTGAAAAAAGGATGCGTAATTTCCAGCTAAAGAAAAATTCGTTGCGATATGTGACGCCGTAGTAAAATAATCGGCGGGAAAATTGGTTTGAATGCTTTAAGTTCAGCGGTTAAAAAAGAAAAGGGTAAATGCCGAAAGGGACCAAAATGAGAACAATCAATGTCATTTGTGTGTCAGCCATCATCACGCTGTTAACCGGCTGCGCAAAACAAATCTCTCAAAATAAACCCGCTGATGTCAAACCAAAACAAACTTTTACCGCCGACTGGGAATCCCTCAAAAAACGCAACCCTGCCCCCGAATGGTTCCGCGACGCCAAATTTGGAATATATTTCCACTGGGGCGTTTACTCCGTCCCCGCCTTCGGCAACGAATGGTATCCCCGCAATATGTATGATATAAATTCCCCTGAATACAGGCATCACGTCAAGACCTGGGGTGAGCCGAACAAATTCGGCTATCCCGATTTTGTCCCGATGTTCAAAGCCGAAAAATTCAACCCCGACGCCTGGGCCGACCTCTTCAAAAAAGCAGGAGCTCAGTTCGCAGGCCCCGTCGCCGAGCACCACGATGGATTCTCGATGTGGGCAAGCAAGCTCACCCCCTGGAATGCCAAAGATATGGGTCCTCACCGCGACATCGTAGGCGAGCTTGAAAAAGCAATCCGCAAACGCGGTATGCGGTTCGTCACCACCTTTCACCACGAGCGCAACGGCCTCTACGAAATCACAAAAGACGGCAAAACTTACTGGACAGGCCATTATGAATTCGTGAAGAAAAACTTCCCAGAATTACTCAACGACCCCTGTCGCGCGATTATGTATGGCTATATGCCCGCCGACAAATACTACCAGATGTGGGAAGATAAGCTCATCGAGGTCATCGACCATTATCACCCCGACTTGATGTATTTCGACTCCTGGCTCGATGAAATCCCCGACAAATATAAGATGGCCTACCTTGCGCATTATTTCAACGACGCCGCCCGATTGAATAAGGAAGTCGTCGTAACATACAAGCAGGATGACCTGCCAAAAGAAGTCGGCATGGTGGATTACGAAAAGGGCAGGGCGGACAAACTTACCGATTATGTCTGGCTCACCGATGATACAATCAGCCGTGGTTCCTGGTGCTATACGGAAAACCTCGGCATAAAAAAGTCCCTCGAAATCGTGCGCACCCTTGCTGATATTGTCAGCAAGAATGGCCAGCTGATGCTCAATATCTCCCCCAAAGCCGATGGAACCATACCCGATGACCAGAAAAAAGTGCTTCTCGAAATAGGCGACTGGCTTAAGACAAATGGCGAATCCATTTACGGCACAAGACCGTTTGTCGAATATGGCGAAGGACCCGCGAAAATGGAATCAGGCGGCATGTTCGCCAAAATGAAGGGGGGCTACACCGCTAAAGATATTCGCTATACCCGCAAGGGCGATACCGTTTACGCCATAGTCCTCGGCTGGCCGGGCGAAAATCAGCAGGTCACCATGGCCCTGTTCGGCAAGGGCGGCAAAGCTGAAAATATTAAGGTCAAGGATGTCACCATGCCTGGCGTCTGGTCCAAAATAAAATGGCAAAGGACTGATGCTGGACTTGTCGTTACCACCCCCGCCCAAAAACCCAGCGACCTTGCGATTGTCTTTAAATTGTTGATTGAACAAAATCTCTGATTATGTATTTGCGCCGGCATTTTGTTTCGCAGCAGGTTTACAATTATACTTCGACTTGTTGATGAAAATGCATGTTTTACGCAAAATGTTTCCTATAAATTATAACCTGTTTTGTAAGAAGGCTAAAATGGAAAAGAAAATGAGAGCAAGATGTATTCTGACAGGAACAATGGCAGTCTTCGTATCAATATGGAGTTTATCCTGTGAGCAGGCACAATCTCCGTCAACTAAAGCCATTGCGCAAACAGTGGAAAATGCTGCCGCAAGACAGATTATCAATTTTAATCGTGACTGGAAATTTTCTAAAGGCGACATGGATAAGGCAGAAGCTGTAACTTTTAATGATTCGAATTGGCAACCGCTGCGTTTGCCGCACGATTGGGCAATAACCGGGCCATTCAATGAAAAAGTTGAAGGCTCTACGGGCAAACTGCCATGGGCGGGCGTTGGTTGGTATCGAAAAAGCTTCGAACTTGATAAAGCAGACAAGGGCAAACGGGTTTATTTCGATTTCGATGGTGTGATGGCATTTCCGAAAGTTTACGTCAACGGCCAGTTGGCAGGGAATTGGGATTATGGTTATATGTCATTTAGAGTCGATGCCACGCCATTTGTTAAATTCGGCGAGAAAAATATCATAGCCGTAAAGGTCGATACCCGTAAACACTACTCACGCTGGTATCCCGGTGCCGGCATTTACCGAAAAGTTGTGATGACAATAGGAGAGCCGGTGCATGTCGCCCACTGGGGAACGTATATTACTACACCAAAAGTTACCGATGAATCCGCGACCATTAATGTTTGCACAACTGTTGAAAATCACAATAAATCGAATTCAAAAATAGCTTTAGATGTTGCCTTGATTGACCCCGATGGGAAAATAATTGCCTCTCAAACAAAAAATGGAAAAATTCCATCCAATGGCTCATGGGATATAAATCAAATTTTTGTTGTTCCAAATCCGCAGCGATGGGATATCACAAGCCCGAAACTTTACACAGCAAAAACAATCGTCCGTATGGGTGATAAGATTGTCGATAATGACGTAACAACATTCGGCATACGTGAATTCAAATTTGCCGCCGACGATGGTTTACATCTTAATGGCAGGCGAGTCCAGATTCAGGGCGTTTGCCTGCATCATGACCAGGGCGCTTTAGGAGCGGCCTTCAATACGCGTGCCATGGAAAGACAACTTGAGATTATGCGTGATATGGGTGCAAATGCCATTAGAACAAGCCATAATCCGCCAGCTCCGGAAGTGCTTGAGCTTTGCGATAAGATGGGCTTTATTGTCTGGGATGAGGTTTTTGATAAATGGGACAGGACCGCTGACCGTGTAAATGATACGCCTCCCTTTGTGGAATATGGCGAAAAGCAGGTGAAAAATTTTGTTTTGCGCGACCGCAACCATCCCTGTGTCATCGTCTGGTCAATCGGCAACGAAATTCCCAGGGATAAACAGGGACTCAATCCCGAACGTGTAAAAATGATGGCCGACTATTTCCGTAAATACGACCTGACAAGACCTGTCAGTTTGGCTTCCAATGATGACAAGGATGCTACAAGACATCTTTACGACGCTCTCGATATAGGCGGCTTTAATTACCACGGCAGCTATGGAACATATCATAAAATGTTTCCGGATAGACCGGTAATTTACAGCGAATCTGCTTCTGCTGTCAGCTCAAGAGGTTATTACGACTTTCCGCTGCAGACGAAAAAAGCAGACCTGACAAAAGACGTATATCAGGTCAGTTCTTATGACCGGACCTCCAGATGGTGCGATATACCGGATGTCGAATTCAATTGGCTGGATAAAGATAAATATGTCAGCGGCGAATTTGTCTGGACTGGATTCGATTATCTCGGCGAGCCTGAACCTTTCATGAAAGAGTCAAGAAGCTCCTATTTCGGCATTGTCGATTTGGCAGGTATTCCGAAGGACCGTTACTATTTATATCGCAGCCGCTGGGCTCCCGATAAAACAACCGTTCACATCCTGCCTCACTGGAACTGGCCCGACCGAATCGGCCAAAACGTCCCTGTTTATATTTACACCAATGGTGACGCCGCTGAGCTTTTCCTTAATGGCCGGTCTTTAGGCAAAAAGTCAAAGGCAAATGAGGCGGGACCCGGTTATTACGGTGTGATAGACAAATACCGTATCTGCTTCAACGACGTAAATTATGAACCCGGAGAGCTTAAGGCGGTTTCCTATAAAGACGGCAAAGAAATTGGTCAGGCCATAATGAAGACAGCCGGTGAACCTGCGTCCCTTCGAATGACTCCCGATAGAAAAGAACTTGCTGCGACAGGCGATGACCTTTGCTATCTGCTAATCGAAGCAGTCGATGCCAATGGAACAGCATGTCCTTTGGCGGAAAACCTGGTTAAGTTCAAAGTCGAAGGACCCGCTGAAATTGCAGCCGCCGATAACGGCAATCCTCGTTCATTTGAATTGTTCCAGGACGCCGAACATAAATTGTTCTATGGCAAAGAAACTTTAATTGTCCGTCCCGCAGAAGGACAGGGAGGAATTATAAAAATTATTGCCGAAAGTGACGGCCTGACACCGGCGGAAGTGACTGTTGAGAGCAAATAAAAAAGAGTTATCAGAGAAAGGATTTCAAAACAATGACAGATTCGCAGAAAAAGATATTTGCAAGCTTATCAATAATCCTCGCGTCTCTGGTGATTGTTCCATGTTTTTTTGGCACAGCGGCCCAGGCGGAAGCACCTGTTTCGATTGTAGGGCCGGGACCGGTAGATGTGAACGGGGAAATAGCCGCAGCGAATGGTCCGATTGCATATACCACGCAACAGGTGATTTCCAGCAGCGATTCCGCTTCCATTATTGCTGAAAAAGCAGCAAAGGTTCTGCCTTGCCCCAATCAGTCCGACTGGATGCGGCTGGAGTGGACCTTTTTCCTTCATTACGGCGTGAACACATTCAGAGGTGTTGAGTGGGGTAATGGTCGTGAAGAACCCTCGCAGTTCAATCCTTCGGCGTTTGACGCAGACCAATGGGTCAGTGCTATGAAAGACGCCGGAGGCAAAATGATTGTGCTCGTTTGCAAGCACCACGATGGATTGTGTCTGTGGCCTACCCGCTACACTTCGCATTCGGTCGTATCGAGTGCCTGGCTTGGTGGCAAAGGCGATGTTGTCCGGGCTGTTGCCGACGCTGCCCGTAAGCATGGTCTTAAGCTTGGTGTCTATCTTTCACCCGCCGACCTTTACCAACTGAAGACGAATCCAAAAAATCCGGCCGGTTACTATGGCAACGACAGCAACAGTGTCCTTTCTGTTATTCCCACTGTTCCGACTGATTTCAAGAGCAATCCAGCTTCTGGCCGCACACCGCCGGCCGGTTTCACGAGTTACAAATATGTAGTGGATGATTACAATCGCTATTTTCTCAACCAGCTTTACGAATTGCTGACCGAGTATGGCCCCATCCAGGAGGTCTGGTTTGACGGTGCTAACCCGGACCCAAGCGTCAAAGAAACCTACGATTATAACGCGTGGTTTGACCTGATACGCCACTTGCAGCCCGGGGCGATTATTTTCGGCAAAGGGCCGGACGGACGCTGGGTGGGCAATGAGGGTGGCGTCGGGCGCACCACGGAATGGAGCGTCATTCCTCTGCCTGTGCCGCCCGAAAAGTCCAATTGGCCCGATCTACAGGCCGGTGACCTCGGCAGCCGCGCAAAATTAAAACCTGGTTCGTATCTCTGGTGGTATCCGACGGAAACCAATGTCACCATTCTCGCCAACGGTCAATGGTTTTGGGGGCCTCGGAAACACCCCAGAAGCCTGCCGCAGTTGGTGGACATTTATTACACGTCCATCGGTCGCAACGGAAACCTCATTTTCAATCTTTCACCGGATACACGCGGCTTAATCCCCGACGACCAGCTCGAGGCGTTGAGTAAGATGGCACAGGTGATTAAGGATACCTTCGCCAAAGATCTTGCCGCCGGCGGCAAAATGACGGCCGACAATTCCAATGCCACCAACAGCCCGTCGCTGGCGCTCGACGGAAACCTCGACACCTGGTGGGAAGCCGCACCTGGACATACCACCGCCGCCTTGACGTTGACGCTGCCGGCATCGGTCACGTTCGATGTCGTTTCTTTGCAGGAAGCGGTGGATCATCGCGGTCAAAGAATCGAGTCCTTTGTCATCGAGGCCTTGAATGGGACGGTGTGGGTTGCGGTGGAAAAAATAGCGTCAGACGAACTGACAACCGTCGGGCACAAACGGCTGATACGGCTCAAATCCCCCGTGACTACCAGCCAGGTGCGCATTCGCATCACCGGTTCACGCCTGGAACCGACGCTGGCAGAAATAGGACTCTTCAAGCAATCCGTTTACGGCCGGTCTCCCGTCATTTCAGATCGTGACACCAACGGCCAGGTGACGATTAGCAACACCGGCGGTTTAAAGATGGTTTATACTGTTGATGGTAACACACCGACGGCCAATTCTGCAGCTTACAGTTCGCCGGTCTCCATGCCGTTGACCGGTACCGTGCAGGCCGCCTGCGTCATGCCAAACGGGCAGCTTGGCATCGTGACCTCAAAAACTTTCGCCGGCCTGCCGCCCACCGGCTGGAAAGTCGTCGCCGTGGACAGCCAGGAAACCGCCGGAGCCGACAACTCTGCCGCCAATGCGATTGACGGCAACTCGTCCACGTTCTGGCACACCCGCTGGAATGAAGCTCTGAAGCTGCCTCATTTCATCACGATTGACATGGGAGCTTCACATCGGATTGCCGGCTTCACCTATCTGCCGCGCCAGGACGGAAACCTCAACGGCACCCCTGAAAAGTACCGTTTTGAAACCAGTATGGATGGAGTCACCTGGACGACCAATGTCGCTTCGGGCACATTCGCCAACATTCGGAACAACCCGTTGCTCCAGCAAGTCAGCTTCGCACCCGTTGACGCCCGATTCTTCCGCTTCACGGCCTTGCAGGAAATCGATAAAAACGGCTGGACGAGCGCTGCCGAAATTTCTGTGTTGCCGGCAACCGGGCCTTAGGACAATATCGGGTTCTAACAGAGGAAGCATATTGTCTGAAATTAGCAAAAGTGGCTTAGTTTTTGGGATACACAGAATTCTGGACAAACAACCAGTGACGGCGTGGTAGGCAAAACGACGGCAGAAATGAAAACGCTTTCGACCTTTACCTCGGCGGGATTGGACTTTGCCGATGTGTGGGGAATCGGCAATCATCAATTGGCATCCGAATTACTAAATACTAACCACTATCGACTAACGACTAATTAAATCCTGTTGAAAAATCCTGAGATAAAGTTTAAACTGCCGCTTCAACCTGTAATGTAAATAGAAAGGGACAATATGACAGGCCAATTTACGATTGTAGTGGTTGCTTTAATGATTCTAATGATTATTGTGACCGGCTGCTCGCCTTCCGCTATGCCTGATAAGGAAGCGATAAAAGAATCAGACCAGCCGAATACCGATATCCGCCTCAATGCCCTTGGCTACCTCCCCGCGGCCCAGAAAAAAGCCACGGTTATCACCAAATGCTCTGATTTTGCCGTAAAAGACGCCGCGAACGATAACACCGTGTTCTCTGGCAAAGTTACAGGCCCCTTCACCCAGAATGACGTCAACCAGACCGCTTGGCTCGCCGATTTCTCCAAATTTAACAAGCCCGGAAAGTATTACCTCGAAGTGCCCGGCCTTGGCCGCTCCATCGATTTTCAAATAGCCGACAACGTTTACGATTTCGCGTTTTATACCTCTATGCGTGCATTTTACCTCTGGCGTTGCGGCACCGAAGTTGACGCCACATACAACGGCTCTCGTTTCCATCATGCCGCCTGCCACACCGATGACGCCTGGCAGGATTACATCGCCGATCTCGACCCCCAGTATCTCAGCTCTTTGCCCCCAAGCTCTCAGGCCGTCAACTTTCACGCCCCTAACCCCCAGGATACCAATGTTCAGGACCCCAGCTTCCGCGACCCCAACGCTCACGGTCCCCACTTCCACCGTGACGCCACCGGCGGCTGGCACGATGCCGGCGACTACAATAAATATGTCGTCAACGCGGGGGTGACGGTGGGGGCGATGTTCCTGGCGTGGGAACAGTTCGGCGATAAGCTCAGAAATATCAAGCTCGACATACCCGATACCGCGCCGGGTTACCCGGATTACCTCAAAGAGCTGAAATGGGAAATCGACTGGCTCCTGAAAATGCAATACCCGGACGGCTCAGGAAAGGTGTCGCATAAAGTCAGCACGCTTCGCTTCGGCGGGTTTATCCTGCCCGAAGAGGAAACTGAACCAAGATACTTCACCGGCTACAGCACCGCGGCGACCGCGGATTTCGTCGCGATGACCGCGATGGCCGCCCGGAATTTCAAGCCATACGACGAAAAATACGCGAAAAAGTGCCTCGATGCCGCTAAAACCAGTTACGAATTTCTCAGGAAGAACCGCGAGAACAAAATGGCAGACCAGACCGGCTTTCGGACGGGTTCCTATCCGACTACCGACCAGGATGACCGCCTGTGGGCCGCCGCTGAAATGTGGGAAACAACCGGCGACGCAAATTACCTCAACGCCTTTGAACGCGGCTCTATGGCCTTCGAGGACAAAATCGATTTCTACTGGGACTGGGGCAGCGTCAAAAATCTCGCGATGTTCACCTATCTTCTCAGCAAACGGGAAGGCAAAAGAGACGTCCTCGTGGAAGATATAACGCGAGACCTCCTCAGGACTGCTGATTCACTCGTTATCAACCGAAACAGGGATATTTACGGCAGATGCCTCGACGGCGCATACAAATGGGGCAGCAACGGCACGGTCGCAAGAGAGTGCCTCACGCTGCAAATAGCCAACAAGGTCTCGCCAAACCCGGAATATGTCGAGACCTCGCTCGATTCAATCAATCATTTGTTCGGGCGTAATTATTATTGCAGGTCGTATGTTACGGGGCTGGGCTACAAGCCGCCGATGAACCCGCATGACCGCCGTTCGGGCGGCGACAACGTCCGAGACCCCTGGCCCGGCTACGTCGTCGGAGGCGGACACTCCGCCACCGACTGGCAGGATATCGAGCCGGACGCCAGAACCAATGAGGTTTGCATTAACTGGCAGGGGGCGCTTGTGTACGCGCTGGCCGGCTTTGCAACCGGCAAATGATTTAAGACCCAAGACCAAAGACCACAGACGTAAGTCATTTTTGATTTCCTAAACGGGCCCTTCGCTTAGTGTCTCTGGTGGCATGATAGTATATAAGTATATGCGTATATACTTATATAGTGCTTCAACGGTCGAGGTTTTTGAGACGCGTTTTTTTGAACTCCTCGCAGTACACTGCCTGTCCTGAGCAAGGCCGAAGGACTATGAAAAATGTTAATAATATAGGTAAAAAATTAAAGTGTCAGAATCTGTCACTTCCTGTTAGACTGGGAAAGATAAGTTAAACTCAAGTTTATAGAATTGTCTCTACCACGTGAAGCTTTTTTGGGAGGCGCCGGGCTGACTTTAGGGTGTGGGGTTGGTTCTGGCGTCTCCTTTTTGTTTAATCTTCCGCCTTAAAATCGTCATTCGACAATCGGCAATTGATTATGATTGACTCTACTTTTGTGAAAATCTATAGTGGGCCTTGGTGGTCAGCAGGGAGTTTAATGTGAGAAATCCCAGACTAAGCGATTTTCATTAAAGGAGGTACAAATATGGATGCTGTTACGAACATGTGTGCTGTTACAGATATGGGTTCTTTAGGTGGAATATTATTTTTAACCGCATATCTGGGGATAGTCATTTATTTATTTTCTCTGTTGACGCGTCTTGTGAGAGCGATAGAGAAGATTGCCGAAAAAATTGAAAATTCTCCCAGGATTTGACAATTAGCGGACAGATGATGCTGATTAATTTTGCCACGAGAAGGCACAAAAAAGTTTAGACGCAGATTGCGCAAAGACCGCAGAGAATATGTTTGGCCCGGCAATTTTATTGTCGGGTACCCGCCGCCGGCGGCATCCTAATTACGATATACTAACTACTATCGACTAACGACTTTCTGCTACCCGCTATACGCTGAACGCTGATTAATGCTGAAAACACTTGCTTTTATTGCCCGTTTGATGATATACTGTCACCTTAAGGCCGGAAGATGTGGTGTTGTAATGGCCGCAAAGATGTACAAAAATATCAAGAGATCAATTTGTGTCTTTTGTGCCTTTTCGCGGCTATATTTAAAATTTTGTGGAATCTGTGGTTTTTTAAGGAGAGGAAAGATGAAAACCAGGACAGCATTCATCCTGTCACTTACTGCCATACTAACCCTCGCGGCAGGCAGCGCCTTCGGCTCATATAGCGGGGGCAACGGTACGGCGGGCAACCCATACAGAATCGCCACAAAAACAGATTTACTGGCTTTAGCTGCCAATACAGGCGACTACGGCAAATGCTTTATCCAGCTGGCTGATATTAATATGATCGGACAGGTATTTACGGCGCCAATCATTGCTGCAGATGGTGTTCCAGCGTTTTCGGGAACATTTGACGGCAGAGGCCATAAGATTACTAATTTCACCATCAATGAAGATTATTACGACATCGGTCTATTTGGCACTATCAGTGGCGGTTCGGTTAAAAATCTCGGTATCGAGAACTGTTCGGTCAGCGGTTTTTATTATGTCGGCTGTCTGGTGGGATTCAACTCCGGCGGCACTATCAGCAATTGCTATGCGACGGGTTCGGTCAGCGGTCCTACCGATTCTTCGAATATCGGCTGCCTGGTGGGATACAACAACGGGGGCAGTATCAGCGATTGCTATTCGACGGGTTCGGCCGGCGGTGATTCCCATGTCGGCTGCCTGGTGGGAAGCAACCAAGGCGGCAATATCAGCAATTGCTATGCGACCGGTTCAGTCACCGGAGACATAATCGGCGGGCTGGTTGGAAGCAACAGCGATGGCAATATCAGCAATTGCTATTCGACGGGTTCGGTCAGCGGTGTTTCCTATATCGGCGGGCTGGTGGGAATAAATTACAGCAGTATCAGCAATTGCTATTCGACAGGTGCGGTCAGCGGTTCTATGGATGTCGGCGGTCTGGTTGGATTAAACTCCAGCGGCAGTAGTGTTAGCAGTTTCTGGAATACGCAGACCTCCGGTCGGACGACCAGCGCAGGCGGGATAGGTATGACCACGGCACAAATGAAACAAACCAGTACCTTTACTAACTGGGACTTTAGTGAAACTTGGGGCATCATTGAAAATCAAACATATCCATATCTGATGACCGGTCCCGCTGCGGACTTAAACCATGATGGAAAAGTTGACTTTGCTGACTTCTCGATTTTCGCCGACAACTGGCTATCCAACGACTAACGACTAACGACTATCGACTCTTGTTCAAACCACTTGCCTGTCCTCGACTCAAGCTTCGTAGGAACCGCAATCGGGGACCCACTATTCATTCTTCTTGTTTTATTGCACGTTTGATGATATACTGTCGCCTTAAGAACGGAACGCGACTTTTTTCCGCATTTCATGAAATAGCTAAGGAAAAACCTGGAGGAGAGCAAAGATGAAAACCAGAACAACATTTACCCTGTTTCTTACAGCCATACTAACCATCGCGGCTGGCAGTGTCTTAGCATATAGCGGCGGCTCAGGAGCAACTGATGACCCATACCAAATCAGTACCGTCGGGGACTGGCAGGAACTGATGACCACCTCTGACGACTGGAGCAGTTCCTTTATCCTGACGGCGGATGTCAACCTGGCGGGGATAACCCTGACGCCAGTTGGAAACAGCGATACACCATTTTATGGTGTCTTTGACGGCAACCATAATAAAATCAGCAATGTAGTTATCAATCAACCAGGCAGCAATAACGTCGGCTTGTTTGGCTATAACGTCAGCCAAATACGCAATTTAGGCGTCGAAAATGTTAATATGACCGGAAGCTATTATGTCGGCGGGCTGGTGGGAGAGAACTTTGGAGCTATCAGCAATTGTTATTCGACAGGCGCGGTTAGCGGTTATCAGTATGTCGGTGGGCTGGTGGGATGCAGCGGCAACAGTATCAGCATCAGCAATTGTTATTCGACGGGTACTGTCAGCGGTACTTCTGATTATGTCGGCGGGCTGGTGGGATACAGCGGTGGCACTATCAGCGATTGCAATTCGACGGGTACTGTTAGCGGTGGTTCTAATTCATGGTATGTCGGCGGGCTGGTGGGAGACAACGAGGGCACTATCAGCGATTGCAATTCGACGGGTGCGGTCAGCGGAGATTATCGTTCTTATTTTCTCGGCGGGCTGGTGGGATGGAACTACGGCAATATCAGCGATTGCTATTCGACAGGCGCTGTTACCAGCGGAGATAGCTCAGAGTATCTCGGCGGGCTGGTGGGATACAGCGAGGGAACTATCAGTAATTGCTATTCGACAGGCGCCGTCACCGGCGGAGATAATCCAGCGTGGCTCGGCGGGCTGGTGGGATTGAACTACGACGGCAGTATCAGCAATTGCTATTCGACAGGCGCGGTAACCGGCGGGGATAGTCCATACGACCTCGGCGGGTTTGTAGGATGGAACTATGGCACTATCAGCAATTGCTACTCGACAGGCAATGCCACAGGAGGAAATAACTCAAGCGAGCTCGGCGGGCTGGTGGGATCCAACGGCAGCATTATCAGCGATTGCTGTTCGACGGGTGCGGTCAGCGGAGGTTCTGGTTCTCATTCTGTCGGCGGGCTGGTGGGAGAAATCGACAGCGGCAGTATCAGCAATTGCTATTCGACAGGTTCGGTCAGCGGCGATACTTATTCTTCGTACGCGTACGTCGGTGGGCTGGTGGGATACCACTACAGCGGCAGTATCAGCAATTGCTATTCGACAGGTATGGTCAGCAACGATGTTTATTCTTCGTACGTCGGCGGGCTGGTGGGATACAACGACTCTGGCGCTACTATCAGCAGCAGTTATTTTCTTATCACTAGCGGGCCGGATAATGGTAACGGAACACCGCTGACAGATGAGCAAATGAAGCAGCAAAGCAGTTTCGTCGGCTGGGATTTTGACGGCGACCCGCCAATATGGAAGATACAGGAGAATATCACTTATCCGCATCTCTTCTGGGAGCCAAACGATGTGACACCACCTCAGCCCCAATATACGGGCGGCACAGGAACAACTGATGACCCATACCAAATCAGTACC
>Ga0265316_10000176_pt1 | contig 72297 bp, 65 predicted proteins | sample 4522metaG_FD_202092 | JGI IMG/M metagenome (GOLD analysis project Ga0265316, IMG submission 202092) | Rhizosphere microbial communities from Carex aquatilis grown in University of Washington, Seatle, WA, United States - 4-5-22 metaG | ecosystem: Host-associated > Plants > Roots > Rhizosphere >... | reverse complement strand
CCCGAACAGGACAGTGAAACGACTCAGCGCCGATGATAGTGCGGATTCCCGTGTGAAAGTAGGACATCGTCAGGCTACTTATACAGACCAAAAGCCCCTGCTCAGCAGGGGCTTTTGTCTTTCTGGGCCCGATTTTCCGGTTCAGTTTTGCCCCATGTTGGCTGTGCCTGAGAGAGGCGCGGACGAGATGCCCTTCTGGGGCTTCTGGCAAGTTGCTTGCGCTATAGTGGATTCATGTTCGACGTCCTTGTTTACCTGTACGAGCACTACTGGCGCCCCGATGCCTGTCCTGAGTCCGGGCAGCTGACGCGCAAGTTGTCTGCGGTGGGCTTTGAGGCTGATGAGATCAGCGAGGCTCTGACGTGGTTGGATGGCTTGAACGCATTGACGCAAGGCAGCGCGTGCTTGCCGGCGCCGAACAGCATCCGAGTCTTTGTGAACGCGGAACTTGACAGGCTTGGCCCTGAGGCTTTGGGCTTTCTGCACTTTTTGGTGGGCGCTGGCGTGTTGACGCCCACCTTGCGTGAGGTCGTGCTTGACCGCGTCATCGCCGTGCCCCGAGGCCCGGTCGCCTTGGACGACTTGAAAGTGTTGGTGCTGCTGGTGTTTTGGAGCCTCGGCGAAGAACCTGATGCGCTGATCTTGGACGAGTTGTTCGTGGACGACGAGGATCGCTTGATCCACTGAGGCTCAAGCCTCGGCTCACGCTGCCGACATCACTGCATGGGAGAGCATTCTCGCTCTCCGGGTGGTGTCGATGCGTTTTCTCTCCTTTGCTTTCATGTCGAACCGGTGTGCATCCTCCGTGCGCCGGACGGTATTGGTGTTGCTGCTTGCTGCTTGTGGGCCCTGGCTGGTGGCCTGCGATCAGTTGGGCATCGACACACCGCAGAAGGCAGCGGAGCGGCAGGTGGCCGACGCCAAGGCCGTGGGCAGTGCGTGCCGCCATGCGCTTCGGGCCATCGAGGATTGCTACACCCTGAACCCCAAGGCTGACAAGGCGTCGGTGTTTGCGGGATGGCGGGAGATGGACGAGTACATGCGCGAAAACAAGTTGGAAGGCGTCGCTCCTGTCGTGCCTCGACCTGCGCTGGGCGCGTCCAAGACGGCGGCCAAGAAAGCAGCGGACGACGAGGAAGAGGCTGACGTGGAAGAGGATCCCAAGGCCGCCAAAGCCGGCAAAAGCAAAGCGTCAGGTCATTGAGGGCGCCTGCCCGGCAGGATGCTTGAACGCGGCACAATGCGGGCATGAGCACCGTTGCGCCTTTGCGCTCTCTTGTGGACGCGCGGATTTGGCGTGATCCTGAATGCCGCCAAGGCATGCGCGACATGGCGCGTGTGGCGCCTGGGATGATGGCCTGGGGTCTGGTCACGGGAGTGGCCATGACGACCTCAGGTCTGCCTCTGGGTGTGGTGCTGTGCATGAGCCTCGGTGTGTTCGCCGCGAGTGCCCAGCTGTCGGCTGTGCCATTGATGATGGTGGGTGCGCCGCTGTGGGTGGTCTGGATGACCGCGTTGTGCGTGAACCTGCGCTTCGTCATCTTCAGTGCGCAGTTGCGCCCCCACATGCTTTGCCTGCCCCTGCGGTGGCGTTTGATGGCGGGCTACCTGAGCGCCGATGTCACCTATGTCCTGACGGTTCACCGGCATGGCTCAGGCGATCCGGCCGGGCCGCAGCATCCGGCGCCGCTGGCGTATTTCGCGGGCGCTGCGCTGGTGAATTGGGCCAGCTGGAATCTGGCGTCGCTGGTCGGTATCGCTTTCGCAGCGCAAGTCCCGACCCGATGGGGTTTGGCCTTTGCCGGCACACTGGCCTTGCTGGCGCTGTTGATCACGCTGCTCAAGGACCGCATCAGTGCGGTGGCCACCACCGTGGCCGGAGTCGCTGCCATCGCTTGTTACGGCGTGCCCTTCAGGCTGCACATCGTCGTGGCCGTGCTGGTGGCGGTGGCTGCGGGCTTGTGGATGGAGCGGCAGGCTTCGGCGGGGCCCAGAACATGATGACCGAGTGGCTGATGTACCTGGCTGTGCTGGGCTTGGTGATGCTCACGGCGGTCACTCGGGCCTTCTTTTTCCTCAGCGAGCGGCCGCTGACCTTGCCCGATGCGGTGGTGCGTGGCCTGAAGTACGCTCCGCTGGCGGCACTGGCGGCCATCATCGTGCCGGAGTTGTGGTTTGTGCAGGGGCACGCGCCGGTGACCTGGCAGGATGCCCGCTGGGTGGCGGCACCGGTTGCCGCCGCATGGGCTTGGTGGCGCAAGGACATGCTGAGCACCATCGTGGTGGGCATGGCCATTTTCCTGGCGCTCAAGCTGGGGGTGGGCTGGTGAGCCCATGCGGGGGCTGGGTTTCCTATAATCGATGGGTTTTGTCCTGAGATTCCCCTGCTCCTTTCACCGTCCGCGGACGCGGCTGTCACCATGAACATCATCCGATTCGAAGACCTCGTCGCCCAAGGCCAAGCCAACGGCAAGCGCGTGTTCATCCGCGCCGACCTGAACGTGCCGTTGGACGACGCGGGCAACATCACCGAAGACACCCGCGTGCGCGCCTCGGTGCCGGCCATCGCGCTGGCGCTGAAGGCCGGTGCCGCCGTGATGGTGACCTCGCACCTGGGCCGCCCGACCGAGGGCGAGTTCAAGCCCGAGGATTCGCTCAGCCCCGTGGCAAAGCGCCTGGGTGAGTTGCTGGGCCGCGAGGTCAAGCTGGTGAGCAACTGGGTGGACGGCGTGGACGTGGCCCCCGGCCAGGTCGTGCTGCTGGAAAACTGCCGCCTGAACAAGGGTGAGAAGAAGAACAACGAAGAGCTGTCCAGGAAACTGGCCGCGCTGTGCGACATCTTCGTTCACGATGCGTTCGGCACGGCTCACCGCGCTGAAGCCACGACCTACGGCATCGCGCAATTCGCCAAGGTGGCATCGGCCGGTCCGCTGCTGGCCGCTGAAATCGACGCCATCAACAAGGCCCTGGAAGCACCGAAGCGCCCGCTGATCGCGATCGTGGCGGGTTCGAAGGTGTCGACCAAGCTGACCATCCTGGAGTCGCTGTCGAAGAACGTGGACGGTCTGATCGTGGGCGGTGGCATCGCCAACACCTTCATGCTGGCCGCTGGCCTGAAGATCGGCAAGTCGCTGGCGGAAGCCGATTTGGTGGGCGCGGCCAAGGCCGTGATCGAGGGCATGAAGGCCCGTGGTGCGGAGGTGCCCATCCCTGAGGATGTGGTCGTGGCCAAGACCTTCGCGGCCGACGCGCCTGCCACCGTCAAGGCGGCCACCGACGTGGCCGACGACGACATGATCCTGGACATCGGCCCGAAGACGGCCGCCAAGCTCGCCGCCCAACTCAAGTCCGCGGGCACCGTGGTGTGGAACGGCCCGGTCGGCGTGTTCGAGTTCGAGGCCTTCGAGCAAGGCACCAAGGCCATCGCGCAAGCCATTGCCGAGTCGAGCGCCTTCAGCATCGCCGGTGGTGGCGACACGCTGGCGGCCATTGCCAAGTACGGCATCGAAGACAAGGTGGGCTACATCTCGACCGGTGGCGGTGCCTTCCTGGAAGTGCTGGAAGGCAAGACCCTGCCGGCTTTCGAAATCCTGAGCAAGCGCGCTGCCTGTTGATCCTGATCCACCGGGCCCAGCAAAAAGCCTCTCCGCGGAGAGGCTTTTTTCATGGGGCGGCCAGTGTGGATGCCGCGTGTTGCCGCTGCGTCAGGCGCCCGCGGCGTGCAGCACCTCGCCGGCGGCGATGGGGTCACCGGTGCGGTTGAAGGTGTCGAGCCACAGGTCGTAGCTCTTCATCTGACCGCCTTGCCACGGATGGAAGCCGGGCTTGTAGTACTGGATGTAGTGCTTGAAGATGGGCATGTACAGGCCGCCGGGCCCGAAGATCCAGCCCAGGCCTTTGGCGAACATCTTGACCCGCTGCCAACGCGAGAAGCCATCGACCTTGAGCATGTAGCGGGTGATGAGCAGGGCGTGGATGTTGAAGGCGATCGTCACGATCGCCATGGCCATGACGCGGCGCAGGTAGCCGACCTTGGCGACCTTCTGCATGACGTCGAAGGCGACGGCCTTGTGCTCGATCTCTTCCATGGCGTGCCAGGCGTACATGGCGCGCATGCGCGGGTCGGCGTTGGCCAGGACCTCTTTGCGCTCGAAGAAGCCATGGGCCATGATGGCCGTCATGTGCTCGGACGCTGCGGTGTCGGCCAGGGTGACGGCCGCGGGCAAATGCTTGCGGATGACGCCGAACAGCAGGTGCTTGAGGGTCTTCTCCAGCATGTCCACGTCGATGCCCTGGGCCTTGAGGCGGTCGTTGTACTGCGTGTGGACGATGCCGTGCTGGCCTTCCTGGCGCATGAAGTCCTTGATGTCCTGCAGGAGCTTCGGGTCTGTGACCTGGTCGCGGTAGTCGCGCACGCAGGAGATGAAGTAGCGCTCACCTTCCGGGAAGATGGTGGACATGGCGTCGAAGAAACGTGACTTGAAGGCGTCGTTGGCGAACCAGTACTTCGGGATGTCGCCGTCGAGCCCGAAGTCGAGCTTCTCGCGCGGGACGATCTGATGGGCGTGGCTCATGGGGGCTCCTGGAGGCGGTGGGCGTCGTGGGGCTGGGCGCGTGACAGGGCGGGTGTCAGGCGCGGGCCAGCGCGTTGGCGGTCAGGCGGTTGCCGGCTTCGACCGGGTTGCCGGTTTCCTTGAGCAGCTTCAGCCAGGGCTCATAGCTGGGCACCACCGGTTCTTGCCAGGGGTGGAAGCTGGGCTTGAGGTAGCTGAAGTACTTGCCCATCATGGGCATGAAGATGCCACCTGGCTTGTAGAGCCACCAAAGGCCCTTGGCCCAGATTTTGGTGCGTTCCCAGCGGCTGAAGCCGTCGACTTCCAGCATGTGTTTCATGATGCGGAACACATGGTAGGGAAAGAGCAGGGTGACGAGCAGCATGGAACTGATGCGGGTGCGGTAGCCCACCTTGGCGATGTCCTGCATGACGTCGTAGGCGACGCCCTTGTGCTCCATCTCTTCCATGGCGTGCCAGACGTAGAGGGCGCGGATGCGCTCGTCGGCGTTGGCGAAGATCTCGGGGCGTTCGACGAAGCAGTCGGCCATGATGGCGGTGATGTGTTCAGACGCCGAGGTGATGCCCAGCGTGAACTCGCGCGAGAACACCTTGCGGATGATGCCGAAGAGGCGCTTTTCCTGGCCTTCGAGGATGGCGTCCACGGCCACGCCTTGCGCTTTCAGGCGGTTGTTGTACTGGGTGTGCAGCATGCTGTGCTGCGCTTCCTGGCGGGTGAAGTCTTTGATGTCTTGCAGGACCTTGGGGTCGGTGATGCGGTCCTTGAAGTCACGCACGCAGGTGATGAAGAACTTCTCGCCCACGGGGAAGAGGGTGGACATGGCGTCGAAGAAGCGGGTCTTGAACGGGTCGTTGTCCAGCCAGAACTTGGGGATGTCGCCGTCCAGCCCGAAGTCCAGCTTTTCGCGGGGAACGATCGGGGGCGGGGTGAGTTGTTGGGCGCTCATGGGGGTGTCTCCTCGGGACCGATGCGGTCGCTGATGGGGCTTGTGTGGGCATCGGCCTGTCGTGTCCGAACTGTAGGGATGCGTCCGAGCCCGCGCCATGCAAGACCACGACACAAAGGTGAATTCCGCGACAACTGCGACCTAGGGAAAACGCGCGAAACGAGGCGCGTTCAACCCACCTGACGACTTGGATGGCGCTGGGGTGTGCTTCAGGCGCCGCGACGGAAGCGGCTGGGCGTTTGTCCTGACCAGCGGGTGAAGGCGAGCGTGAAGCTGCGGCGGTCGGTGAAGCCCAGGCGCTCGCTGATGTCTTCGATGGCCAGCGCCGGGTCTTGCAGCCATTGCTGGGCCAGGCGGTAGCGCACGCGGCCCTGGATGGCGGAGTGGCTGTCGCCGATGTCCTTCAGTCGGCGCTGCAGGGTGCGGGCGTGCAGGCCCAGCTCCTCGGCCAGGGCCTCCAGGCCGAGGCCGAGCAGGCGGGGCTTGTCGAGGAAGGCCTGCTCGATCTGGCTGGCCAGTTGTTGCCCGGGGTGCCCGGGCTCGCCGCTCTGGCCTGCCGCGTGGCTGCGTTGCGCGACCTGCAGGACGACGCGCTGTGCGGCCTGCTCGTGCAGGCTGGGGAAGGCGCCGCGCAAGGGTTGGTCGAGCAGCCGGCGAGAGAACCACAGCGCGTCGACTTCCGAGCCCCAATCGATGGGCACCTGGAAGTGCGCTGACACCTTGTCAGCATCCTGGTGGGCGGGGTGGCGCATGGTGATGCGCCCGATCAGGGGCTGGCCGCCCAGCAGCATCCGGCTGAATTTGACGACGGTGGTGAACACGCCTTCGGTGAAGGGCCAGGCGAGGTCGGGGACATCGTCGGCGACGTCGAAGCGCAGCGCGATGCGGGCCTCGTCGCCATGCTCGGCCAGCGAGAAGCGCATGAAGGGGTTGATCAGCGGCGGGATCCACTCCAGCGAGCGGGTGGCGTCGCGCAGTGTGGCGCTGGTGGTGATGAAGGTTTCGACGTCGGAGAGGTACTCGAAGGCGAAGGTCTCGCCCAGCACCAGTGGGAAATGCTGCGGGCTGCCGATGCGCCGCGTCTCGGCCACGCAGTGGTGCATGACGCGCTGCATGGTGAGGCGGTCGATGGTGGCGGTCTCGGGGTGCAGCAGGCCGGTGTCGATGCCTTCGCGGCGGAAGATGGCTTCGATGTCGATGCCGCACAGGCGGGCTGCGCGCACCCAGTTCGTCACCGTGACGAAGGGGATGCGCTGCTGGCGCTCGGGCGTGGCGGGGCTCAGGCTCACGGCGCCTCGGCCTCGAAAGACCGCAGCCAGCGCAGCACCTCAGCCACGGTGTCGGCCGGGCGCTCGAAGGGGTAGAGGTGTGAGCCCTGGAGCCACGACAAGCGCGACCCGACGACCTGGCGCGTGCCGGAGAGCCCCACCGTGCGGCTTTCGCGCGAGCGGGTGCCGCCAATGAAGGCCACCGGGCACTGGAAGGGGTGGCGCTTGAACTCCTGCAGCAGGGTGTGCGGCATGGTGTTGTAGATGGCGGTCTCGACCTCGCGGCGGAAGCTCAGGCGGCGGGAGGCGCCGTCGGCGTGGGTCTCCATGCCACTGGCCAGGTAGTCGGCCAGCACGGCCGGGTCGAAGGCGGCGAACTTGGCCTTGCCATGGAAATGCTCGTGCACGGCGTGCTGGCTGGGCCACTCATGGGTGCGTTGCGCCGAGATGCGCGAGGGCATGACGCGGCCCATGACGCGCGAGCGCTTGGCCAGGCCGATGCCGGTGCTCTTCCAACCGTGCAGCAGGGGCGAATCCAGGACGACCACGCCTTGCGCCAGATGCGGGTGTCGGTTGGCCACCATCATGCTCAGGTAGCCGCCCAGCGAGTGCCCGACCAGCCAGGCGGGTTGTCCGACTTCCTCTTCGATGAAGGTGGCGAGCTGCTCTACCAGGTGGGGCCAATCGGTCGTGACCGGGTGGCGCGGGTCGTGGCCGATCTTGTCGATGGCGTGGACCTCGTAGCCCGCCGCCCGCCAGCCTTCGAACAAGGTGCGGTAGGTGCTGGCCGGGAAGCTGTTGGCGTGCGAGAAAACGATGGTGCGTGTGTGCGACGGCATGCCGATGTCGGACGAAGGGTGCGAGCGCAGTGTAAGGGCCGTGATGTCGGCCCACAAGCCGGGATGGTGCCGCAATTCCGTCATCCAGCCGACGGGGTTTGGTGTGACACTGACATCCTCCTCATCACCACATCGCGCTGACCATGCCACGTGCCACCAAGATCGTTGCCACCCTGGGTCCTGCATCGTCCACCCCCGAGGTGCTCGATGCCATGTTGAAAGCGGGTGTCGACGTGGTGCGGCTGAACTTCTCGCACGGCAAGGCGCAGGACCACATCGACCGCGCCCAGCTGGTGCGCGAGGCGGCCGCCCGCGTGGGCAAGGTCGTGGCCATCATGGCCGACCTGCAGGGGCCGAAGATCCGCGTGGGCAAGTTCGCCGAGGGCAAGGTCATGCTGGAGCCCGGCCAGGCCCTCGTGCTGGACGCCAGCCGCACCGAGCTGGGCGACATCGCGGGCGTCGGCCTGGACTACAAGGAGCTGCCGCGCGACGTCAAGCCCGGTGACATCCTGCTGCTCAACGACGGCCTGATCGTGCTGACGGTCGAAGCCGTCAAGGGCGAGGCCGTGCACACCGTGGTCAAGCTGGGCGGCGAGCTGTCCAACAACAAGGGCATCAACAAGCAAGGCGGCGGTCTGACCGCGCCCGCGCTGACGGCCAAGGACATGGACGATATCAAGACGGCAGCGAGCTTCCAGTGCGACTACATCGCTGTGTCCTTCCCGAAGAATTCGACCGACATGGAGATGGCCCGCCAGCTGTGCAATGTGGCCGGTGAGCCCTGGAAGCACCGCCCGGCGCTGATCGCCAAGATCGAGCGCACCGAGGCCATCCCGAACCTGGAGGCCATCCTCAAGGCCTCGGACGGCATCATGGTGGCGCGCGGCGACCTGGCCGTCGAGGTGGGCAACGCCGCGGTGCCCGCGCTGCAAAAGCGCATGATCAAGCTGGCGCGCCAGATGGACAAGGTCGTCATCACGGCCACGCAGATGATGGAGTCCATGATCGTCCATCCGGTGCCCACCCGCGCCGAGGTGTCGGACGTGGCCAACGCCGTGCTGGACGGCACCGACGCCGTGATGCTGAGCGCCGAAACGGCCGCAGGCAAGTACCCGGTGGAAACCGTAGAGCAGATGGCCAACATCGCCCTGGAGGCCGAGCGCGCCGAGGAGGTCTCGCTGGACGCGGACTTCACCAACCAGACGTTTGCCCGCATCGACCAGTCCATCGCCATGGGCGCGCTGTTCACGGCCTACCACCTGGGCTGCAAGGCCATCATCGCGCTGACCGAATCGGGCTCGACCGCCTTGTGGATGAGCCGCCACAAGATCCACGTGCCGATTTTCGCGCTGACGGCGCGGCCGATCTCGCAGCGCAAGATGGCGCTCTACCGCAATGTGCGCCCGCTGCTGATCCCCAGCTACTCCGACCGCGACGAGGCCCTGCAAAAGGCCGAAGCCCTGCTGGTCGAGCGCGGTGTGCTGCGCCCGGGCGACACCTACGCCATCACCTGCGGCGAGCCCATGGGCCACCCGGGTGGCACCAACATGCTGAAGGTCTGCGAGGTCCGCTGAGTCCACTGAAGCAGCGGGCCACGCCACCCGGCGCCTGAACCCGGGATGGGCGTGACACGCGCGCCTCGGTAGAATCTCGCGCAGTTCGCGGTCGGCCCACCCCAAAAGGGACGCGTCGGCCTTGTTTCCGTCATCACCGTCTTTCTGGGGAATTCCATGCCACTCGTTTCCATGCGCCAGCTGCTGGACCACGCCGCCGAGCACAACTACGGCATTCCGGCCTTCAACGTGAACAACCTGGAGCAAGTCCAGGCCGTGATGCAGGCCGCTGACGAAGTCGGCGCCCCGGTGATCCTGCAAGCCAGCGCGGGTGCCCGCAAGTACGCCGGCGAGGCCTTCATCAAGCACCTGATCCAGGCCGCCGTCGAGATGTACCCCCACATCCCCCTGGTGATGCACCAGGACCACGGCCAGTCGCCCGCGATCTGCCAGGGCGCCATCGACCTGGGCTTCGGCTCGGTGATGATGGACGGCTCGCTGAAGGAAGACGGCAAGACGCCCGCTTCGTTCGAGTACAACGTCGAAGTCACCCGCAAGGTCGTGGACATGGCCCACAAGGTCGGCGTGACCGTCGAGGGCGAGCTGGGCTGCCTGGGCAACCTGGAAACCGGTGAAGCCGGCGAAGAAGACGGCATCGGCGCCGAAGGCAAGCTGGACCACAGCCAGATGCTGACCGACCCCGAAGAAGCGGCCGTGTTCGTGCGCGAAACCCAGCTGGACGCCCTGGCCATTGCCATCGGCACCAGCCACGGCGCCTACAAGTTCTCGCGCAAGCCCACGGGCGACATCCTGGCGATTTCGCGCGTCAAGGAAATCCACAAGCGCATCCCCAACACCCACCTGGTGATGCACGGTTCCTCCTCGGTGCCCGCCGAGTTGCTGGCCATCATCAACCAGTACGGCGGCAAGATGAAGGAAACCTACGGCGTGCCCGTCGAGGAAATCCAGGAAGCCATCAAGCACGGCGTGCGCAAGATCAACATCGACACCGACATCCGCCTGGCCATGACCGGTGCCGTGCGCAAGTTCCTGTTCGAGAACCCCGACAAGTTCGACGCCCGCGAGTGGCTCAAGCCCGCCCGCGAAGCCGCCAAGCAGGTCTGCAAGCAGCGCTACATCGAGTTCGGTTGCGAAGGCCAGGCCCGCAAGATCAAGGCGATCACCATGGTCGACATCGCCGCCCTGTACGCCAGCGGCAAGCTGGCCCAAGTGGTGGCCTGAGCGGTGCTTTGATCTCAGCGCCTGACGCCATGACGTCGGGCTGCGCGCACCTCGTGTGACGCGCACACGGGCCGGCCGGGTTTCACCCTGGTCGGCTTTTTTGATGCCATCGCGATGATGCGCATCGTTCAACGGGGAAAGATGATGGTGTCCTTGCGTCGTGTGGCCCGGTGGGTGGTTCGTGGGCTGGGCGTGTTGTCGGCCGCGGCCTTGCTGGTGGTCGCCTGGTGGTGGTTGACGCTCAAGCCGCTGCCCCAGCCGGGCGCGCTGGTTCGCCCCCTGGACGAGGATGCCCGCACCACCTACCCCATCGTCCTGGCCCACGGCATGATGGGGTTCGACCACATGGGCCCGCTGACCTACTGGCCGGGCATCGTCGAGGCCCTGCAGGCGCATGGCGCGAGCGTGCATGTCACCCGCGTGGCGGCGTTCCAGTCGTCCGAGGTGCGCGGTGAGCAGTTGCTGGCGCAGGTGCAGGACATCGTGGCCCGCACCGGTGCGGGCAAGGTGAACCTCATCGGCCACAGCCAGGGCGGGCACGCCATCCGCTACGTGGCGGCGCGCCGGCCTGACCTGGTGGCCTCGGTCACGGTGGTGGCCACGCCGGTGACGGGCTCCGAGTTCGCCGACTGGATGGACGGGCAGGTGCAGCAAGGCACCTGGGCCGCATCGGCCATCCTGGCCGTGGGCCGGGGGGCCGGGCGCTTCGTGAACTGGGCCTCGGGGGCGACCTTCGTGCAGGATGTGCCGGCGGCGCTGGCCTCGCTGGACAGCCGCGGCACGGCCGATTTCAACCGCCGCTTTCCCGCCGGCGTGCCTGCCGAGCCGTGTGGCCAGGGCGCGGCGATGGTAGGTGGCGTGCGCTACTTCTCCTGGGGCGGCGTGGGCACCTTCCACCATGCGCTGAATGTGCCGGATTACGTCATGTCGCTCACGGGGCTGGCGTTCAAGCGCGAGCCCGGCGACGGCCTGGTGGGACGGTGCGCCAGCCACCTGGGCGAGGTCATCCGCGACGACTACCCGCTCAACCATTTCCAGATCGTCAACCAGCTGCCCGGCCTGCACGCCAGCGAGGTCGATCCGGTGGCCCTGTTCGTGGCACACGCCCAGCGCCTGCGGCAACGGGGGCTGTGAGGCGATCGAGGTCGCCCACAAGCCCTGCCAACGCGGGATAATGGCAGGCTGACGACCGACCTTGGCGCCCTCCATGCGCCCCGCCTGCCATGACCTCTGCCACACCTGCGGCCCTGCACACCTCCGCCCTGACCTCCCTGCCGCTGCTGGCCCGCGGCAAGGTGCGCGACAACTACGCCGTCGGCGACGACCGCATCCTGATGGTGGCCTCCGACCGCATCAGCGCCTTCGACGTCATCATGGGCGAGCCGATCCCCGGCAAGGGCGCGCTGCTCACGAAGATGGCGCTGTTCTGGTTCGACTTGCTCAAAGACGTGGCGCCCAACCACCTCACCGGTGACGACCCCGTCAGCGCCGTGACCCCGGCCGAGCGCGCCCAGGTCGAAGGCCGCGCCATGCTGGTCAAGAAGCTCAAGCCCCTGCCGGTGGAAGCCGTCGTGCGCGGCTACCTGGCCGGCTCCGGCTGGAAGGAGTACCAGGACAACGGCGAGGTGTGCGGCGTCAAGCTGCCCGCCGGCCTGAAGAACGCCAGCAAGCTGCCCGAGCCCATTTTCACGCCCGCCACCAAGGCCGAGATGGGCGACCACGATGAGAACATCAGCTACGACAAGATGAGCGAGATCATTGGCGCCGAGATGGCCGCCAAGGTCCGCGAGCTGGCCATCGCCCTCTACAAGAAGGCGGCCGATTTCGCCCTGACCAAGGGCATCATCATCGCCGACACCAAGTTCGAATTCGGCCTCGACGAACACGGCACCCTGACCGTGATGGACGAGGTGCTGACGCCCGACTCCTCGCGTTTCTGGCCCATCGAAGGCTACGAGGCCGCTTTCGCCGCCGGCCAGAACCCGCCCAGCTACGACAAGCAGTTCGTGCGCGACTGGCTGGAGCAGGCCACCGTCAACGGCCAGCCCTGGGGCAAGACCGCGCCTTCGCCGGCCCTGCCGCAAGACGTGATCGAGAAAACCGCGGCCAAGTACCAGGAAGCCCTGACCCGACTGATGGGCCAGGCCTGAGCGGGCGCGGCCGCCCTGTGGGTGTGGCTGGCATGAAAAAGGCGTCCCTCGGGACGCCTTTTGCTTGGGGCCCGTGAGGCGCGGGCCTCACGGTGCGCAGCATGCGCTTCAGGGCTGCTTGCGGCGGGCCATGGCGCCGACCAGGACCAGGCCCGACAAGGCCAGCGCGATGGTGCCGGGCTCCGGCACCGCGGGCATGGCGGCCAATTCGCCCGTGTAGTTGCCGCCCTGGCTGCCGATCGCGTGACCCGCGACGGTGAGCTGGTAGTTGCCGGCCGTCAGGCCCTCGAAGGTGAAAGACGGCAGGGCGCTGCTGGAGGCGCTGGTCGCGCCGCCCACGGGGGCCAGCGTGATGCTGTCGAAAGCCAGGCCCTTGAGCGTCAGGCCCTTGAAGAAGGCCAGCGGCGAGCTCACGCCACCGAACACATCGCTGGTCTCGGTGAGGCTGAAGAAGTAGGTGTCGAGGAAGCTGTCGCCGGCCGCCACGGTGCGGGCGAAATTGGGTTCCGGCAATTGCACGCTGGCCGAGGGCAGCGTGTTCAGCGGGATCGAAAAATTGACGGACACCGACGTGGTCGCCGCCCACGCGGACGAACCGAATGCCATGGCGATGCCGGCAGCCACGCCGAACGCGCCAAGTTGTTTGAAGCTCATGTGAATTTCCCTGTGTGAACCTGGGCCGGGTGGCCATGGATTGTGAACAAAGTCACGGATCCGTCTCGAATTCATTCTAGACAGATCACATGACGCGTCTCCACCATTACCAGAGCATCACGCAGGGTTGATCCGTCTGAACGGATCACATGACAGCCTGTCACATGGGCTGATCGGCGTCGCCGTCCCCGTGAACAGGGGGGGCGTCGTCCAGGTCGGCTTGCGCGGCTTCGGCGGCCGCCAGGGCCGCAGCGGCCAGCGCTTCGGCTTCTTCCGCAGGCAAGGCCCAGCTGTGCAGGATGTTGCTCACATCGCCGATGCCAGTTTTGTTCAGCGAGGAGAACAGCGCCACGCCGATGTCGGCCTCGTCGGTGGCGAGCTCGGCCAGCACGGCCTGGGCGCCGCGCAGGGATTCGGCCTGCTCCTTGCGGTTGAGCTTGTCGGCCTTGGTCAGCAGCACCAGCAGGCGCACCTCACCGTTGCGCACGCGCGGTGCGACAAATTCCAGCAGCGTGCGGTCCAGCTCGGTGAAGCCGTGGCGCGAGTCCACCATCTGCACCACGGCGCAGAGGTTGCGGCGCCAGGCCAGGTACTCGGCCATCACTTCCTGCCAGCGCAGCTTGGCGGTGCGCTCCACGGCGGCGTAGCCGTAGCCGGGCAGGTCGGTCCAGACCTGGTCAGGGGCGGCCTTGGCGCCCAGGTGGAAGAGGTTGATGTGCTGGGTGCGCCCAGGCGTCTTGGACGCATAGGCCAGCTGGCGCTGCTGCGCCAGGGTGTTGATGGCGGTGGATTTGCCCGCGTTGGAGCGCCCCACGAAGGCCACCTCGGGCAATTCACTGGCCGGCAGCTGGTGCAGCTGGGCGGCGGTGGTGAAAAAGCGCGCCGAGTGGGCCCAGTTCAGGGCGAGCTTGCCAGCGTCGAGTTCGGCCTGTTTCGCCGCCTCTTTCACCGGGCTTTTGGGCGCCTTGAGCGGGGCTTTCTGTGCGGGTTGTCCAGCTTGTCCAGCAGGTGTCGCGGGTCGCGGGCGGCGCTTGGGGCCGGGGTTTGTGCTCGCCTTGGGGCGAGATGGCGTCGAACGGGTCATGGGACATTGTAAAATCTCTGGGTTTCATCGCCAAACCAACCAGAGCCCGGACTCATCCGCAACGTCATGAAGCGCTTTTCTCAACTGACCGCTCACCTGATCGCCGTCGCCTCGGTGGCCCTGTCTCTGTCGGGTGCTGCCCAGGCTTCCGAAGCCAAGGCGACCAAGCCGGACCTGGCTGCGGGCGAGGCCAAGGCCACCGCCGTGTGCGCCGCCTGCCATGCCGCAGACGGTTCGCGCGGCCTGCCGACCTTCCCCATCCTGCAGGGCCAGCACCCTGAGTACCTGGTCAAGCAATTGACCGAGTTCAAGGAAGGCAAGCGCAAGAACAGCGTCATGAACGGCATGGCCGCTGCGCTGTCGCCCGAAGACATGCGCAACGTCGCGGCCTTCTACGCCTCCAAGAAGGCCAAGGAAGGCACGGCCAAGAACAAGGACCTGGTCGCCGTGGGCGAACGCATCTTCCGCGGCGGCATCGCCAAGAAGGGTGTGCCCGCTTGCGCAGCCTGCCACAGCCCGAACGGTGCCGGCATTCCCGCGCAGTACCCGCGTCTGGGCGGCCAGCATGCCGACTACACCAAGACGCAGCTGACGACCTTCCGCCAGGGCGAGCGCAACAACAGCGCCCAGATGTCGGCGATTGCCGCGAACCTGAGCGACAAGGAAATCGAGGCCCTGGCCGATTACGTGGCCGGCCTGCGCTGAGCCCTGCGCCAACGCGCCACCCGCATCCACCGCAGCTCCGGACCCACAGGCGGGCGGCCCTCTCCGGGCTGACCCGCTTTTGTCCTTCCTGGGCTGCCGCTTGAGGCCGGCATGGCGCGGGATGGCGCCGCGGCCCCTTGAGGCTTCCACGGACAATCTTCGACATGCGCACCGCGGCCCTGCCCCAGACCCCTCCTGTGACCCCTGCTGCACACAGCGTGCGCCGCCAGGTGCTGGACGTGCTGGCGTCCATGCGCTTTGCGATCGCGCTGCTGACGGTGATCTGCATCGCCTCGGCCATCGGCACCGTGGTCAAGCAGGGCGAGCCCCTGGTCAACTACGTCGATCAGTTCGGGCCGCTCTGGGCAGAGGTGTTCGGTGCGCTGGGCCTCTACCGCATCTACAGCTCGGGCTGGTTCCTCACCATCCTGGCCTTCTTGGTGGTGTCCACCAGCTTGTGCATCGCGCGCAACACGCCCAAGATCCTGGCCGACTGGCGCACGCACAAGGAACACATCCGCGAGCAGGCCCTGCAGGCCTTCCACCACCGCGCCACGGGTGTGCTGGCGCAACCCTTGGGCGCCGCGCAAGCCGCGGTGTTGAACACGCTGGCGCAGCAGGGCTGGTCGGTGAAGACGCAGCGCCGCGAGGCGGCGGCCCCAAACGGTGCCTCGGGCGATGGGCACATTGGCGCCGGCGTGATGATCGGTGCGCGCCTGGGCGCGGCCAACAAGCTGGGCTACATCGCGGCGCACAGCGCCATCGTGCTGATCTGCCTGGGCGGTTTGTTCGACGGTGACCTCATCGTCAATGCCCAGGTTTGGGCGCAGAAGCTGCAGCCCTTCAAGGGCGGCATGACCGAGCCGGAGCGCGGCCGCCTGGGCGAAGGCAACCCGGCTTACCGAGCGCAGTTGTTCGTGCCCGAAGGCACGCGCAGCAACGCGGCCGTGGTGAGCCTGAACCAGGGCATGCTGGTGCAGCCGCTGCCCTTCGAGGTCGAGCTGAAGAAGTTTTCGGTGGACTATTACGCCACCGGCATGCCCAAGCGCTTCGCCAGCGACATCGTCATCCACGATGCTCGCAAGGGCGTGGACAAGGCCTTCACGGTCGAGGTCAACCACCCGGTGGTCTATGACGGGGTGACGATTTTCCAGTCCAGCTTCGAGGACGGCGGCTCCTCGGTGCAGCTCAAGCCTTTGCGCCTGGACCTGGGCACGGCGCAGAGCGCCAGCAGCGTGGGTGCCGCAGTGAGTGCCGTGGTCGGCGGTGCGCCGCAGATGCTGTCGGTGCCCTCCGGCGATTTGCAGCTGGAGGTGACGGGCCTGCGCGTCATCAACGTCGAGGACGTGGCACAGGCGCAGAAGTCGCCCGCGGCCGATGGTGCGGCATCCGGTGCCGGCAACGACGTCCGTGGCGTGAACCTGGCCGAGCTGAGCAAGCACCTGGGCTCGGGCGCCAAGCCGGTGGGCAGCAAGCAGCTGGTCAACATCGGGCCGTCGGTCATCTACAAGCTGCGTGATGCCGCTGGCCAGGCGCGCGAGTACCAGAACTACATGGCGCCGGTGAAGCTCGACGGACAGCAGGTGTTCCTGTTCGGCGTGCGCGACACGCCGGCCGAGGGCTTCCGCTACCTGCGCGTGCCGGCCGATGACGACCTCAGCGTGCAAGGCTGGTTGCGCCTGCGCCAGGCCTTGAACGACGGCGCCATGCGTGCCGAGGCGGCCCGGCGTTTCGGTCACATGGCCGCGCCGGCCGACCGCGCCGACCTGCAGGCGCAATTGGGCACGTCGGCGCAACGGGCGCTGGACCTCTTTGCCGGCGCCGTCCCCGCCATGCCAGCCAAGCCGGGGCAGCCCAGCCCGCCCGTGACGGGCGGCTTGCCGGCGCTGTCGGACTTCATCGAGCAGGCCGTGCCTGCCGACCAGCGCGAACGCACATCGGCGACGCTGGTGCGCATCCTCAACGGCGCGCTGTTCGAGCTGCTCAACCTCAGCCGCGAGCGCGCGGGCGTGGCGCCGCTGTCGCCCGAGCACGACGAAGCGCGCCGCTTCATGACGGCCTCGGTGCTGTCGCTGTCCGACGCGATGTTCTACCCCGTGCCCATGGTGCTGGTGCTGGAAGGCTTCGTGCCCAAGCAGGCCAGCGTCTTCCAGGTGACGCGCACCCCGGGCCGCAATGTGGTCTATCTGGGCTGCGTGCTGCTGATCGTCGGCGTGTTTGCCATGCTTTACATCCGCGAGCGGCGCCTGTGGGTGTGGCTGCAGGATGATGGCGCCGGTGCCACGCGGGTGAAGATGGCGCTGTCGTCCACCCGCCAGACGCTGGACACCGACCGCGAGTTCGAGCGTTTGCAGCGCACCGTGCTGGGCAACCCTGCCCAAACCGCCGCCCCCACCGCCTCCATCGCTCCCACTGCGCCCTGAGTTTCAAGGACCCACAACATGAGCACTTCCTCCTCGGTGGGTGTCGCCGACGACCTCCCCACCGGCCTCACCGACCTGAAGCGCCCGGCCACCGACTGGATGTTCGCCGTCGTGGTGCTGGCGCTGACCGCCTGGGGCTTCTGGCGTTTTGGCGCGGCCATGGACGTCTACGAACAAGGCATCCTGCTGGCGGCGGCGCCCAGCGTCATCGCCATGGGCTGGTTCTGGCGGCCGGTGCGCCTGCTGCTGCTGGCCAGCGGCCTGGCCACCTGGGGCGCCGCGGCCCTCTACCTGCGCACGACCGACGACTACGGCGCCGACCTGGCCCAGGCCGACCAGGTGTTCTGGTTGAAGTACTTCCTGTCCAGCCAGAGCGCCATTTTGTGGATGAGCGTGCTGTTCTTCATGAGCACGGTGTTCTACTGGATCGGGCTGCTCTCGCGCAGCACCACGGGCACCAAGCTGGGCTCGCGCATCGCCTGGGCCGGGGTGTTCATGGCCATCACGGGCACGCTGGTGCGCTGGTTCGAGAGCCACCAGATCGCGCCGGACATCGGCCACATCCCGGTGAGCAACCTCTACGAAGTCTTCGTGCTGTTCTCCTGGCTGACCACGGCCTTCTGGCTGTACTACGAAGACCGTTTCGAACGCATGGGCCAGTCGCTCGGCGCGCTGGGCGCCTTCGTGATGCTGGTGGTGAGTGCCGCCGTGGGCTTCCTGCTGTGGTACGCCGTGGTGCGTGGCGCCAGCGAAATCCAGCCCCTGGTGCCGGCTTTGCAAAGCTGGTGGATGAAGCTGCACGTGCCGGCCAACTTCATCGGTTACGGCACGTTTGCGATGTCGGCCATGGTGGCCTTCGCCTACCTGATCAAGCAACGTGCCGGTGAAACGCAGTGGTGGAAGCTGGCGCCGCTGTGGGGGGTGGGCGTGGTGCTGTGCTTCGAGCCCATCGTGTTCCGCAGCAAGCCCGGCGCCGAGCAGATGGTGGGCACGTACTGGGTCATTTACTTCGGCGTGGCCTCGCTGATCGTGGCGGGCATCGTGGCGGCGCGCCGCAAGATCGCGGCCCAGTTGCCCGACTTCGAGGTGCTGGACGACGTCATGTACAAGGCCATCGCCGTGGGCTTCGCCTTCTTCACCATCGCCACCATCCTGGGCGCTTTCTGGGCGGCCGAGGCCTGGGGCGGCTACTGGAGCTGGGACCCGAAGGAAACCTGGGCGCTCATCGTCTGGCTGAACTACGCGGCCTGGCTGCACATGCGCCTCATGAAAGGCCTGCGTGGCGAATTCGCGGCCTGGTGGGCCCTGGGTGGCCTGCTGGTGACGTCCTTCGCCTTCCTGGGCGTCAACATGTTCCTGTCGGGGCTGCACTCCTACGGGCAGTTGTGATCCTGCCTGGGGCAGGGCATGAAAAGGGCGGTCCTCACCGCCCTTTTCCCGTTCAAGAAGGCGCTTGCCTGGCCGATAACCGACTCAGGAATGTTTTGTCGGGATCCAAGCCATGCGCTACGTCGTTCGTGACACCAAGGGAAGCATCGTCAGTCTGCACCGCGAGGCGGTGCCGGGCTCGGACCTGCTGCCGCTGAGCCATCCCGATGTGCAGGCCTTCCTGACCGGCACGGACGGCAAATCGTTCGCGGCCATGGACGCCGACCTGGTGCGGGTGCTGGAGGACTTGATCGACGTGCTGCTGCGCCGCAATGTGTTCCGCATCACCGACCTGCCGCTGGAAGCGCAGGTCAAGCTGTTCGAGCGCAAGCACTTCCGCGACAACCTGCAGTCCCATGCGCTGAACCTGTACGCCGGTCAGCAGGCGCAGAATTCGGCCAGCATGGGCGAGGACGCGGCCTCGGGCGCCATGTCCGACCTGGTGCCCTTCGATTGGGCCAGCAGCGACTTCAAGGTGTGAGCCTCAGAACACCCGGTGCGCCAAGGCCGGCAACTGGCTGCGCACCTGCGTCTGGCGTGCCTTGCTGAGTTCGGCCAGCACCACGCCGCTGCCATCTTCCTGACGGCAAGCCAGCACCTCGCCCCAGGGCCCCACGGCCAGGGAGTGCCCGAAGGTGCGCCGACCGTTGTCATGCAAGCCGCCTTGCGCGGGCGCCAGCACGTGGCACAGGTTTTCCACGGCGCGGGCGCGCAGCAGCAATTCCCAATGGGCGCGGCCGGTGGTGTCGGTGAAGGCCGCGGGCAGGACGATGAGGTCCAGCGGCTGCTGGGCACCGAGCTGGCGGAACAGCTCGGGGAAGCGCAGGTCGTAGCAAACGCTCAGGCCCACGCGCCAGGTGTCGCCCGCGCGGTCGGTGAGGTCGAAGGCCACGGGCTGCTTGCCCGGCCGCAGCGTGGCGGCCTCGTCGTAGCGGCGCTGGCCATCGTCGAAACAGAACAGGTGGACCTTGTCGTAGCGCGCCACGCGGGTGCCGTCGGGGCCGTAGACCAGGGTGGTGTTGAAGACCTTGTCCGAGCCGGGCTCGCGGATGGGCAGGGTGCCGCCGATCAGCCAGATGCCGTGTTCGCGGGCGGTCTCGGACAGCACGTGCTGCATCGGCGTGCTGTTGGTGCCAGAGATGAGCAGGTCGGCCAGGGGCTCGGCGATGTCGAGCTTGTCGCTGTCGTGCTGGCCCATCAGGCAGAAGTACTCGGGCAGGGCGACGAGCTCGGCCCCGGCGGCGGCGGCTTCGGCGATCAGGCCGCGCGCCACCTCGAAGTTCTCGTCCACGCGGGGGGTGGACACCATTTGCACGGCTGCAATTTTCATGGGGTGGTCTGGGCTGATGAGGGGTCCCGACAGGGGCGTGGGCAGCCGGGCTTGCCGTATGCTTGGGCACATCATGGCCGAACTCGATCCCCAGGCGCAAGGCGCGCTGTTGTCAGAACCCACCGGCTTGGCGGGCCCCACGGACGCCACGAGCCCCGCTGCGAACCCCGTTGTGTGGCGCGACTGGGCCGAGCGGGTGCGCGATGCCGCCGCGCGCGGGGCCTGCCTGCGCGTGCGCGGCGGCGGCAGCAAGGACCACCTGGGCGACACCACCCGCGGCGAGCTGCTCGACACCCGCGACTGCCAGGGCATCGTGGCCTACGAGCCCAGCGAACTGGTGATCCGGGCCCGTGCCGGCACGCCGCTGGCCGAGGTCGAAGCCGCGCTGGCCGAGCGCGGGCAGCACCTGGCCTTCGAGCCGCCGCGCTTCGCGTTTGGCACCGATGCGGCCCAGGGCCCGGGTACCTCCCTGGCCACCCTCGGGGGCGTGGTGGCCAGCGGCCTGAGCGGGCCGGGGCGGGTCAGCAGCGGCGCCGTGCGCGACCACGTGCTGGGCTGCACGCTGATGAACGGCCGCGCCGACGTGATGCGCTTTGGCGGTGCCGTGATGAAGAACGTGGCCGGCTTCGATTTGTCTCGCCTGATGGCGGGCTCCATGGGCACGCTGGGCCTGCTGTTGGACGTGACGCTCAAGGTGATGCCGCAGCCCGTGGTGTCGGCCACCATGCGCTTCGAGATGCCCCAGGCCGAGGCCCTGGCCCAGGTCAACCAGTGGGCGGCCCAGCCCTTGCCGCTGGACGCCTCCGCCTGGTGGGACGGCCTGCTCGTGCTGCGCCTGCGGGGCGCGCGCGCGGCCGTGGCCAGTGCGGTGCAACGCCTCTACCGCGAGCGCCGCGGCGAGCTGCTGGCGCCGCCCGTGGCCGATGCCTTCTGGCAAGGCCTGCGCGACCAGAGCGACGAGTTCTTCCAGCGCGCGCGCCAGGCCGTGGCCCAGGCGGGCGGCCAGGGCGTGGCCCTGTGGCGCCTGTCGGTGCCGCCCACCACCGCGCCGCTGGAGGTGCATGGCGAGCAGCTCATCGAGTGGTTTGGCGGTCAGCGCTGGGTGTGCACCCCCGCGCCAGCGGCGGCCGTGCACGCCCTGGCGGCGCGCGTGGGGGGCCATGCCCAGGCGGTGTGCGCCGCCCAGCCTGTGCCGCTGGTGGATGGCGCGGCGCTGTCACCGGTGTTGCTGCGCTTGCACCAGCAGGTGCAGCGGGCTTTCGACCCGCAGGGCGTGTTCGCCACCGGGCGCCTCTTGCCACCTTCCGCCTGAGCCTCCCATGCAGACACGCCTTTCCCCCGAGCACCAGTCCACCCCCGCCGGCGCGCAAGCCCAGGCCGTGTTGCGCCAGTGCGTGCACTGCGGCTTTTGCAACGCCACCTGCCCGACCTACCGCCTGACCGGCAACGAGCTGGACGGTCCGCGCGGCCGCATCTACCTGATGAAGCAGGTGTTCGAGGGCCAGGCGCCCACGCGCACCACGCAGCAGCACCTGGACCGCTGCATCGGCTGCCGCCACTGCGAAAGCACCTGCCCCTCGGGCGTGCCGTACCACGAGCTGCTGGCCGTGGGCCAACCCGTGGTGGACGCGGCCGTGGCCCGCCCCTGGCGCGAGCGCCTGCTGCGTTGGGGCCTGCGCACCCTGATGCCATCGCCGCTGTTCACGCCGGCCCTGCGCGTGGGCCAGGCGGTGCGCGGCTTCCTGCCCGCCGAGCTGCGCGCGCAGGTGCCGGCGCGCTCGCCCCTCGCGCCGCCCGCCTGGCCCGATGCGCGCCAAAGCCTGCATGCGCGGCGCGTGCTGATGCTCAAGGGCTGCGTGCAGCCGGGCTTGCGTCCGCACATCGACGCGGCCACGGCGCGCGTGCTCGATGCCCTCGGCATCCGCGCCGAGGTGGCCTCGTCTTCCGGATGCTGCGGGGCGGTGCAGGGCCACATGGGCGATGTCGAGGGCGCCAAGGTGCGTGCGCGCCGCAACATCGACGCCTGGTGGCCGTACATCGGCTCGGGCACGCCGGTGGAGGCGGTGCTGGTGAATGCCTCGGGTTGCGGCGCCTGGGTCAAGGATTACGACAGCCTGCTGGCCGACGACCCGGCCTATGCCGACAAGGCCCGCCGCGTGGTGGCCCTGGTGCGCGACCCGGGCGAGATGCTGCCGGCGTGGTTGCCGGTGCTCAAGCGCAAGCTGGGGCGCAAGGCCGCGGCCGGGGCGCTGGGCGGCTTCACCTTCCACCCGCCGTGCAGCCTCAGCCACGCCCAGCGCCTGAGCAGCGCGGCCAAGCCGGGCCCCATCGAGGCCAGCCTGCGCGAGCTGGGCTTCGAGGTGCGCCTGGCCGTGCGCGACAGCCACCAGTGCTGTGGTGCCGGCGGCGCCTACAGCGTGCTGCAGCCGGAGATGTCGCGGCAGTTGCGCGACCTCAAGCTCCAGGCTTTGCTGCCCGAGGGCGGGGCCGGAAGCGGCAACAGCGGTCCGCAAGTGATCGCCAGCGCCAACATCGGCTGCATCACCCACCTGCAGTCGGGCACGGACACGCCGGTCAAGCACTGGATCGAGCTGCTGGACGAAGCGCTGTCGCACTGAGCTCGGCGCGTGCCGCCCCACGGTGCGTGCACCGAGCGCTGAGCTGCATGCACCGAGCTCCCGGCTCGGCACGCGCAGCAAAAAGGTGCATGCGCCGAGCTTGGCGCTCCGCTCGCCGAGCTTTTTGCTCGGTTTGCGAACCTATTTTGTGCATTCACCGAGCTCTGAGCTCCGCATGCCGAGTTCAAAGCTCGGCGATTGCACCTTTGAGGTGCGTGCATGCAGTGTGAAGCTCCGTGCACCGAGCTCGAAGCTCGGCGCATGCCCCTCAGAGGTGCGCGCGTTCGGCTCGGCGCTCGGAGGGTGCCGTGCGGCGCTCAAACCGCCCGGTCGGTGCCTGCGGGCGCGTGCGGTTGCTGGGCGGTTTCGACCGGATCGGCCTCGCGGCCATCGAAGCTGACTTCGACGTCGATGCGCGATTTCACCGCCACGCCCTGGCGTTCGCCGGGCGCAAAGCGGGCTTGCAGGAAGGCCTCGCGGGCGGCTTCGACGAAGGGCGCGGGCAGGGCCTCTTGCGCGTTCGCCGGTGTCGCCACCATCACCTTGCGCACGGCGCCGGCTTCGTCGATGAACAGGGTCAGGCGGCCCGTGAGGACGCGGCCCGGCGCGACCCCCGGCGGGTAGCCGATCTGGACGATGCCCAGGGCCTGGGGCGGACGGTCGAGCATGTCGCGGCGGGCGTAGCCGGTGAAGGGGGCGTCGCTGTCGGCAGAGGTGGCGGGCGTGGCGGAGGCGTCTGACGTGGCGTCTGGCAACGGCGTGTCCGCAGCCGGCGTCGGTGGGGCGCTGGCGGTGGGGGCCTCTGCGGTGTCTGCCGGCGTTGCCGCGTCGGACATGGGCGGCACCACCGAGCGTGCGGCGACGCGGGTGGGGGCCGACGTGGCCCAGCGCACGTGCATGGCCGTGCTCGCGCCTGCGCTGTGGCCAGGCACCTGGGTTTGCGTCCGCAGGAACAGGCCCAGCCCGAGGGCGGCATGCAGGCCCAGCGCCGCCAGCACACACCAGCCCACGCCCCGTGACGGCGCAGACCGGCCAACGGGCCCGGGCGGCGTCAAGAGGGGGGCGGTGGCGGGCATGGCGCTCACTGCGTCAGTTCGCGCCACGAGGTGCGGCGCATGGTGCCGGTGGAGGTCGGGGCCTTGACGTGGTCACGCACTTCGGTGGAGCCGTCGGCGTTGGTGATGATCTGGCCCGACTTCGAGCGGCCCTGGAACTGCAGCGTGTTGATGCCCATGGTGGCCACCGGGCGCTTGTAGCCGGCCAGCTGGGTGCTGGCCTGCTCCAGCACATACGAGCCGGTGGCGATGTCCAGGTCATAGAGCCACGAGTAGCCCGAGCCGCTGCACACATCGGTGGCCGGCACGATGCTGGCCACGGTCAGGGTGGTGTAGGCCAGGCTCATGCCCACGGCGACGCGCTCGCCGGCATCGGGCAGGTCGATGTACCAGCCGGCCACGGTGGCGCTGCTCCAGTCCACGGCGTTCTTGGTGACGGTGCGGTTGTTGCCCGAGGTGGTCAGGGTCTGGGCGACCATGCTGCTGCGCACATTGGTCCAGCCGGTGGAGGTCAGCGGGTCCTTGACGGCGTAGATGGAACCGGGTGTGGTGGTGTCCATGGCGTCGGTGGCGCCCAGGTAGCGGCCCGTGCCGACCAGCACCACCGGGTAGTTGTAGCCGCCGTAGCGCACCTCGGCCAGCTCTGGCTTGACCGTGATGGGCTGTGCTGTGCCGCTCTTGACGAACTGGGCCAGGCGCACCGAGCGGGTGTCGGCCGTGGTGCCGGTGGGCGGGGTCAGGTTGTTGGCGTCGAAGCGCCACAGGTTGCCCAGCAGGTCACCAGCGTAGAAGCGCAGGGCCTCGTTGTCGGACGGGGTCGAGATCCAGGCGTTGAGCTTGGTCAGGCCGCTGGGGCTGCCCGACGAACCCACGGCCGCGTTGTTCACCAGCGTGGGCACCTTGTACATGACGGCGCCGCTGCGGGCGTTCAGCACGTACAGGTAGCCGTTGCCGCTGTTGTTGATGCCGGAGGTGAACACCACGGCCCACACCAGGGCGCCGCTGCTGTCGGGCACCTGGGTGACGACGGGGTTGCCGTAAGTCAGGCCGAGGTCGGCATCGGTGAATTCCCACATCAGGGCCGGGCTGCTGGGCGAGGTCACGTCCAGCGCGTAGTAGGCCTTGCCACCGGCACCCAGGCCGCCCACCAGCATGGTCTGCCAGACGTTGGCGCCGCTCTCCACGTGGGAGATGTCGGCCACCACCGGCGTGGCGTTGACGCTGAAGCGGTGCTGGTTGCCGTAGTCGCTGTCGCCCAGCATGTAGAGCTGGGACATCACCGCGCGCGGGATGTAGGCCCAGACCTCGGTGCCCGCCGTGGGGCAGGCCGTGGCGCTGGTGCTGGACTTGGCCGAGAAGGCGTGCAGCATGCCGTCGTTCGCGGCGGCATACACGATGGGGCAGCGGTTGACGTTGTTGGTCTGGTAGGTGGGGTAGTCGTTGTTGGTGTACGAGAAGGGCGGCTTGCCCACGTACACGGGCGAGGCGTCCACCATGTCGCCCAGGGTGCTGCGGCGGCTGCGGTAGAGCGTGCCTTCGTTGCTGCGGTCGCCGCGGATGAAGTTCACCAGGGCCGCGCCCGAGGCGCTGGTCTGCTGGGCGGAGGTCAGCGCCGAGCACTGCGTGGGCCGAGGCGACTGGCCGCAGTAGTTGTTGAAGTAGCTGGTCAGCAGGCTGCTGTCCACGTCGGACGACAGGTTGGTGTAGGTGAAGTTGGCCAGGCTCTGGCTGGTGGTGCTGCCAGACGTGGTCTTGCGGGCGTAGTAGATGTTGCGGCTGGCGTAGGCCTGGCCGTCCAGCAAGGTGCTGGCCTTCCAGTTGCTGTTTTCCGTGCCGATGGACACCGTGTCGGTGGCCGTGTTGATCGTGATGGTGCGGGCTTCGAGCTCGCCGTTCCAGCTCTGCGTGCGGTAGGACGCGATGAAGACCTGGTCCGTGCCCAGCACGGGGCGCAGCGAGGTGCTGGCCGCCGAGGCGCCGGCGCCGTCACGGGCGGTGATGTCGGAGAGCGCCGTGCTCAGCGCCGAGACCAGCGCGTCTGCGCTGCCCGCCGAGAAGTAGCGGCCATGGCCGTTGACGGCGGCGTGCCAGAGGTCGTCGATCTTGGCCGGGTCGCTGGAGGTGTCCAGCGGCGGGATGGGCCATTTCCGGGCGCCCGACTTGATGTCGTTGAAGTCGCTGGAGGCGCCGGTGAGGTAATTGACGTCGTAACGCAGCCGACCGCTCAGGCCCAGGCCCAGCGTGTAGGTCGTCATGTGCTGCTTGCGGTTGGGGTCGGTGTCCGAGTAGGGCACGCTGTTGACCAGGTCGGTGCGCAGGTCGGTGTTGTAGTAGTACGCGGCCACGTCGGCCAGGGTGTTGGGCGCGGGGCCGCCGGTGTTGGCGGTTTCCACCGTGGTCGCATTGGGTTGCGACGACTTGCAAGAGAGCGTGCCGGCGTTGTTGTTGACCAGCACCCAGCTGGAGTAGCTGGTGCCGGTGGGCGTGACCGTCATCACCTGTTGCTCGGTGTAGGCGATGTAATTGACCTTGCCGTTGTTGCAGCCGGAGCTGCCGTTGGCGCGGTAGCTGGTGCGCAGGGAGGTGGTGGTGTAGTTGGTGCTGTCGTCGTACTGCGGACGCGGCGTGGCGTTGATGTCCGAGTCCTGGTTGCCGATGGTGGTGCTGCCGTCCAGCTGCGTGGGCAGCGTGGTTTCGTTCCAGTAGCCGTCGGTGGTCAGGATGCTGTAGTTGCGCTGGCAGGCGTTCTGGATGGGGTCGGTCTGGCCGGTGAACTTGTTGCCGTAATAGCGGCCCACCTTGGCCAGGGCGCGGCGCAGGGGCGTGGAGCCGCCCACCGGCGCGCCGTACAGGTTGCTGAAGAACAGCGTCTTCTGGTCGGAGCCGAAGTCGGCGATGTTGGCAAAGCTGCCCAGGTTGGGCGTGGTGTCGGTGTTGTAGTTGCTGTTCTTGTTGATGGTGGTGAAGCCCACGCGGTAGCGGTTGTCCAGCGCGAACATGGCGCGGCCGGCCGCCGAACGCATCATCAGGATGCGGGTGCGGTAGTAGGCGTACCAGTTGGCATAGCGCTGCTGGTCGGCCGCAGACAGGGCGCTGATGAGCGCCTGGCTGAACTTGCTGTTGCCGGGTGCAGAGCCGATGTTGCTCAGGCACTCGTTGACGAAGGTGCTGCCGGTGTCGAAGTTGCCGGCGCTGTCGTAGGCCCAGGACTGGGGCGTTTGCGAGCCCGTGTAGTTGTAGTAGTAGTGCGTGGCCGGGCTGTTGTTGGTGGCCGAGAGGTTGGTGGTGCTCAGCTTGCCCAGCACCCAGCTCGACACCGTGCCCTTGCGCACGCTGGAGAACGTGAAGCTCAGGGTGTATTCGTAGGTGGTGCCGCCGAACCAGGAGGTCGACTTCATGACCTTGTTGGTCACCTTGCCCACCATCCAGTGGGTGATGTCGCCACTCTCGTACACGGCGATGGCGTCGTTCGTGTTGAACTCCAGGGTGCCGTTGTTCACCTGGACCGTGGCCGACAGCGTCACGGGCGTCGTGGCGTCTGGGTCCGGCGTGTTGGTGTTGAGCGACCAGCTGGTCACGCTGGTGGACGACGACAGCGTGGGCTGGAAGCCATCGGGCCAGGCGGCGGTCAGGGACTGGTTGGGGTAGTTGCGGCCATCGGCCGTCTTGGGCAGCACGTAAGGCGAGGTCGCGGCAGAGGGGTTGAACGCCGCGCCATTGCACTGCGATGCCCACACGCTGTACTGGCTGCGGCTGCCTGTGCTGTCAGGCAGGTAGTCGCTGTCCATCGAGCCGGAGTTGTCCAGGATGAACATCAGGTTGGGCTTGACCGACACGGTGGCGTTGATCAGCGGCGAGTTGCTGATGTCGGTGCTGGCGGCCCAGCTCATCTGGCCCGGGGCGAATCCGCCCAGCAACAAGGCGGCGGCCACGGCGACACGCAAAGCACGCGAGGGCGGCAGATCGGATGCCGCGGCAGCGCGAGCGTGAGAGAAAAGGGGGTGTGTCATGTCGCCTCCGACATCAGAACTGAACGATGGTCTCGGTGATGGACGACGTGCTGCGCGCACCCACGGCCTGCACCACGATGCGGTAGTAGGTGCCTTGGGCCGTGCCCGTCAGCGGTGCGGGTTTGCTGTAGTCCAGGCTGCCCTTGTCGTTGGCCACGCCGGCGCCCGAGTTGGCCGGTGCCGCGCAAGAGTTGCCCGTGGCGGTGGGCGAGCCCGTGGCCGAGCACAGTCGGAAGATGGCGTAGCGCAGCGTGACCGGCTCGGTGGCGCTGGCCGAGGCCACCGTGCGCGCCGCCAGCGTGCATTGGCCCGTCACGGTGCCGCTGGCGTAGGCGCAGGTGTCGCCGTTCCAGTCCACCAGCACGCGGCCGGCGTGGCTGCTGAGCTGGCCGGTGGCGTCGAGGTTGTCGGTGGCCGAGGCGTAGTAGCCCACGGCCGTGTTGTCGGCATCCAGCGTGGTCGCATTGGCGGCCAGCCACTCGATGGCGGTTTGCGTGGCGCGCTCGGTCGAGGCCACGGTTTCCTGCTTGAAGCCGAGGTTGCCCAGCACCGTGGTGCCGCTGTCCACCGAGCGCACCAGGGCGACGGCGCCCAGCGACAGGGCCAGCAAAGCCAGCAGGGCGAAGATGAGGGACATGCCGCGCTGTTTCATACGGCGCTCCACACCACGTTGCGCAGCGGCACGACGGTGTCATAGACCTTGTAGCGGTAGTGCCGCCACTCGGTGTCGGTCGTGTTGGGCTTGGGGATGGTCAGCGTCAGGCACCGGCGCGCGCTGCCCGTGCTGCAGGCGGCGGTGCCCGACACGGTGGTGGCGGTGCCCACGTCCCAGACGGGGTCGGTGGTGGTCACGGCATCTTTTTCCCGCACCTCGCTGCGCGCCACCACGGCGACGCGCACGCTCAGCACGCGCGACCAGTCGTCGGCGGTGCTCGGGGTGGTGGTGTCGTACTGGTCGACCACGCCGTCCTTGGGGGTGCTGGTGTCCTTGCCGTACATCACGCGCATGGCCACGATGCCCGAGGCCAGCACCTGGTTGGTGCCCCAGGTGCCGTTGGCCTGCAGCTCGCGCATGACCAGGTTCTCGCTGTCGATGGTGTACTCGCGCAGCACGATGGCGCCCAGGTTGACCAGGTAGCTGGTGTCGGCGGGGTAGCCGGTGGCGGGCATCAGCGAGGCGGTGGAGGCCGGGTTCCAGCCCGTGGTCACGGGGACGTTGGGCACCACGGTGCTGGTCAACACGTTGGCGCCCGAGCCGGCCACCTGGAACACCGTGCACCCGTTGGTGCTGCTCCAGCTGCCGGGGATGGCCATCATCGTGTCGCCGTTGCTCACGCCGGTGCTGGAGTTCACGGTGAAGCTGGTGTCCACCGCGGCGTGGTTGGCCTTGACGACCATGGGCACCGAGAAGCTGCTGCGGCCGCTGCTGAAGGTGCGCAGCGTGGGCACGCCATTGGCATCGACCGTGATGGTGACGGGCGCCAGCGTCAAGGCCAGGGTGGCGGCGCTGCCGTACTTGGCCTTGATGGGGCAGCCCAGCGCGGCGCTGTGGCTGATGATGCCGTAGCCCGCGCCCTGCAAGTCGCGGCTGACGGTGTACAGGCCGACCGAGCCGTTGACCTGGGCGTCCGAGCCCGAGCTGGTCGTGCGGCGCTGGCCTTCCGAGCTGACCACCACCTGCGCGATGATGACCGTCGTGATCAGGGCCAGGGCCATGCCGACCATCAGCTCCACCAGGGTGAAACCGTGGGCAGGGGTGTGTGGGGTGCGTGGGGTGCGCATCTGGGGGCCTTCAGCTGGCGGCGCTCAGCCGCGTGCGGGTGGTGTAGCTGTGCTGGTCGTCGCTGCCGTGCTGCCAGGTCACGGTGACCGTGACCATCTGCGTGGTGGCGTCCACGACGATGCTGCCGACGCCGTTGGGCAGGGTGTTGCTGACCTTGCTTTGCCAGTCGCTGCAGCGCGTGTTGGAGGTGCAGGCTGTGCCGTTGTAATTGGCCACGTGGCTGAGGTCGCCCCACATCGTCCCGACCACCTCGTTGGCCAGGTAGCTGGCATCGGCGCGGTACTTGGCATCGGACTGGGCGGCCGTCATGCGCGCCTGCAGGCCCACCAGGGCCAGCACGCCGATGCTGAAGATGAGGATGGAGACCAGCACCTCGATGAGCATCATGCCGCGCTGGCTTGGCATGCGGGGGGGGCGTCTGTTCATGGCAAACCTCACAGGCAGCGACGCGGGTCGCTGGTGCTGGTGATCAGCGGGTCGCAAGAGCGCACCATGCCGGCCGGGGTGATGTCCACGCGCAGGGGGCGGTCCTCCGATTGCGCCGAGGCGTAGGCCACGGCGATGCGCGTGAGGTTGCCCGAGCGGCGGCCCAGGGCATCGAAGGTCACGCTGCTGGCGGCGGTGCTGCCGTCGGCGGCCAGGCCACTGACCGACACGCCCGAGCTGCCTTCCGTGCCCAGGCGCTTGACGACGATCAGCGGGTTGGTGGCGTCCGTGCTGGCGTTGGTGGGCGCGGCCGCGCAGGCGCTGCCCGGGTCGCGCACGCTGACCACCCACGAGGCGCCCGATGCCGACACCGTGCAGCTGTTGTTCAGGGCCGTGGCCGAGCCGTTGTCCACCATGTAGAAGGTGATGGCGCGGTTGCGGCGCACGGCTTCGTTGCGCGCCTGTTGCAAGCCCGTCTGCAGGGATTCGGCCTGGTTGCGCAGCTTGGCATTGCGCACCCAGGCGCTCATGCTGGGCACGGCGGTGGCGAGCAGCATGCCCAGCACCACCAGGGTGACGGCGATCTCGATGATCGAGAAGCCGCGCTGTGTTTGGCCGTGTGTGGGGCGCTGTGCCGGGCGTGGGGTGTGCGAGGTGTGCATCATGGCGGTGTCCTTGGGGCTCAGGAGCAGTCCGAGGCCGACTTGACGGCCCAGCACGACGCGGTGGTGGTGCTGCCGGCGTACTGGGTGGTGCCCTTGGCGCCGCTGTCGCTGAGGGTGTAGGCGTAGCCGTTGACTGTGGTGGTGCTCTTGCCCGTGGCCGTGATCGTGTAGTTCTGACCGCTGTTGCTGGTGGTGCAGCTGAAGTCGAAGTACTTGCTGTCTCCGATCACCAGTGCATTGGCGGCGGCGGTGCCGCAGGTGGTGGCGGCGGTCGGGCCGTAGGCGCGGTTGTCCTGGTAGTACTGCTCCAGGCGCACGCGCTGGCTGGCCAGGTTGGTGAAGGCCTCCTGCATGGCGCCGCGGCGGATGTACTGCGTGTAGGCGGGCACGGCGACCGAGGCCAGGATGGCCACGATGGCCACCACGATCATCACTTCGATGAGGGTGAAGCCGCGCGAGAAACTGCGCGCCGTTGGTGTGGATGTGTGTGCCTGCATGCCGGAAACCCCTTGCTGTGGATCCATGATGTCCACATCGGGAAATTCTGGGTTCGCGTTGAGCAGGGCGAAGGCCGGATCAGCGTGACAAAACCCACGCACTCGCGCCAGCTTGCGTTTCGTTACAGAGCGAGGTCAGGCCGCCCGCCAGCGGGGGCAACCGTTTGTCTGGCTGGGCGCACCGTTGGGCGCGGACACCCGGGGGCCTGGCGGCCCGCAGGCTCAGGCCGCCGCGCCGCCGTCCCCGGTGGCCACCGGGCGGGCCGGGTCGGCGCACCACTCGCTCCAGGAGCCGGCGTAGAGCCGGGTGGGTGCGAAGCCTGCGTGGGCCATGGCCAGCAGGTTGTGGCAGGCGGTCACGCCCGAGCCGCACTGGTGCACCAGGGTGTCGGTGCTGGCGTGGGCCTCGGCCAGCAGGGCCGTGAATTCTTCACGCAGCACCTCGGCTGGCTTGAAGCGGCCCTCGCTCAGGTTGCGCTGGAAGAAGCGGTTGTGCGCGCCGGGGATGTGGCCGCCGACCGGGTCCAGGGTTTCGTTCTCGCCGCGGAAGCGGTCAGGGGCGCGGGCGTCGAGCAGGTGCAGTTGGCTCGGTGTGCCTTGTGTGCCCTGCGTGCTGGACGGTGCTTGCACCGATGCCAGGACATCGTCGGCCATGACGCGCCAGCCGCTGCGCACGTGTGGCGTGAAGGTGCTGGGCGAGCGCTTGGCCACGCTGGTGTCGCTGCTGTTGTTGCTGGCCCCACCGTCAGGCTGCAGGGCCAGCCAGGCCGGCCAGCCGCCATCGAGCACCTGCACGCGTGCGTGGCCCAGCCAGTGCAGCAGCCACCAGGCGCGGGCGGCGAACATGCCACCGGCGTCGTCGTAGGCCACCACGCGGGTGTCGGGGCGCAGGCCCCAGCGGCCCAGGGTGTGCGCCAGCGCCTCGGGCGTGGGCAGGGGGTGTCGCCCGGTGAACTGCGGTGTGCCCTGGCCGACCTTCGGTCCGGAGAGGTCGCGGTCCAGGTGGGCGTACAGCGCGCCAGGGATGTGGCCCTGCCGCCAGGCCGCCTCGCCCGCGCTGGCATCGGCCAGGTTGAAGCGGCAGTCGAGCACCAGCACATCCTCGCCGGGCGCTGCCACCAGCAGCGCACGCAGCGTGGCCGCGTCGATCAAGGGGGGCAGGGCAGGCGAGGGGGCTGCGGCAGGGGGCATGGTGTCGGCGTTCCGTGCGGAGGTGTTGGCAGTGGCTCAGAACAGCGCCATGCTGAGCTTGCGGCGGTAGGCGTCGATGACGGGGTCGGCCCCGGCGACCTCGACCTTGCCAGCGATTTCCAGCTTGGGCTTGCCATCAGGGGCTGCGGGGCCCGAGGCCTTGCCCGGGGCGGGCGCGGCGGCCTTGGGCTGCGGCTGGGTCATCGTCTCCAGGATGGCGACGTAGAGCTTGCGTGCGGCCTCGTCGTTCCAGGCCTTGTCGCGCATGATGATCTCCAGCAGCTCGTCCATGGCCTCGGTCTGGCGGCCCAGGGCGAGGTGCAGCGAGGCCAGCTCCAGGCGGGCGGCGAAGTCGCGCTTGTTGGCGGCGATGGCCTCTTGCAGCGCGCTCAGCGGGCGGCCGTTGGCGCGCACGCCGATCACGGCGTCCAGCACGCGCACGAAGGCGGCGGGGCGGGCCTCGATCAGCGGGCCGGTGACGCGGGGGCGCAGCGGTTCGGCCACCAGCTGGGCGTGCTGCAGGGCGTTGTCCGAACCTTCGGCCAGCATCAGGGCGATCAGGTCGAAGCGGGCTTCGTCGTTGTTCGGGTCTTTGGCCAGGGCGTCGAGCAGCAGGTCGACGGCGCCGCCGGTCTGGCCCTCTTCGGCGAGGGCCTCGGCCTGGGCGACTTCGGCCTCGGCGGCCATTTCACCTTCGGTCGGCACGTGCTTGGCCAGGAATCCGCGGATCTGCTCGGCCGGCAGGGCGCCCACGAAGCCGTCCACTGGCTGGCCGCCCACGAACATCACGCAGAAGGGGATGGAGCGCACGCCGAACATCTCCGAAAGCTGTCCGGCGATCTCGGGCTGCTCGTCGGCATTGAGCTTGGCCAGTGTGAAGCGGCCCTGGTACTCGGCTTCCAGGGCTTCCAGCACGGGGCCCAGTTGCTTGCAGGGGCCGCACCACGGCGCCCAGATGTCCAGCAGGATCGGCGCCTGCTGCGAGGCGGCCAGCAGGTCGGATTCGAAGTTCGCGAGGGTGATGTCGATCATGGTCAGCGGAGGTGAATGCGGCAGGGTGTGGCCATGGAGGGCCGCAGATGTGGCGGTTTGCACGGCACGCAAGCGATGCAGCGCCTAAAATCCGGGGTTTGACGAGACAGGAGCCCGCGGTGAGCACAGCCCCCCACACGACGCCCGACAGCCAGACGACAGCGCAGCAAGCCATCCAGGTCGGCGTGGTCATGGGCTCCAGCAGCGACTGGGACGTGATGCGTCACGCCGCCGACATTCTCACCGAGTTCGGCATCGCCTTCGAAGCCAAGGTGGTTTCGGCCCACCGCATGCCCGACGACATGTTCCGCTACGCCGAAGCCGCGGCCGACCGTGGCCTGGTGGCCATCATCGCCGGTGCGGGCGGTGCCGCCCACCTGCCGGGCATGCTGGCGGCGAAAACCACGGTGCCCGTGCTGGGTGTGCCCGTGCCTTCACGCCACCTGCAGGGCGTCGATTCGCTGCATTCCATCGTGCAGATGCCCAAGGGCATCCCGGTGGCGACGTTTGCCATCGGCACGGCCGGTGCCGGCAACGCCGCCTTGTTCGCCGTGGCGATGCTGGCGGGCAGCCACCCCGCGCTGCGCGCCAAGCTCGATGCTTTCCGCGCCCGCCAGACCGAAGTGGCCCGCGCCATGACGGCCGACCTGACGATGTCCGCCCCGGAAGGCGGCAAGGCATGAGCGCGGCCAAGGACGCTACCCTGCCGGTCATCCTCCCTGGTGCCACCCTGGGCGTGATGGGCGGCGGCCAGCTCGGCCGCATGTTCGTGCACGCCGCGCAGAGCATGGGCTACCGCACGGCCGTGCTCGATGCCGATGCCACCAGCCCCGCCGGCCTGGTCTCGCACGAACACATCCGCACGCCCTACCTCGACGCCGCTGGCCTGGCCGAGCTGGCCCGCGTGGCCGATGCCATCACCACCGAGTTCGAGAACGTGCCCGCCGCGGCGCTCGACCAACTGGCCCAGACCCGCCCCGTGGCGCCGGCCGGTGCATCGGTCGCCATCTGCCAGGACCGCGCCCGCGAGAAGGCCCACTTCGTCGGTTGCGGCGTGGACTGCGCGCCGCACGCCCTGATCGACACGCCCGAGCAGCTGGCCGCCGTCTCCGACGCGCTGCTGCCCGGCATCTTGAAAACCGCCCGCATGGGCTACGACGGCAAGGGCCAAGTCCGTGTCAAGACGCGCGCCGAGCTCATCGCCGCCTGGGACGAGCTGCAGCGCGTGGGCTGCGTGCTGGAGAAGATGCTGCCCCTGGCCTACGAGGTCAGCGTCATCGTGGCCCGTGGCCGCGACGGCCAGGTCGTGCACTTCCCGCTGCAGCAGAACCTGCACCGCGACGGCATCCTGGCCGTGACCACGGTGCCCGCGCCCAACGTCACCGAGGCTGTGTCGCAGCAGGCTTATGCCTCGGCGCACCAGATCGCGGCGTCCATGGACTACGTCGGCGTGCTGTGCATCGAGTTCTTCGTGCTGCAAGACGGTCGCATCGTCGCCAACGAGATGGCCCCGCGCCCGCACAACAGCGGCCACCACACCATCGACGCCTGCGATGTGTCGCAGTTCGAGCTCCAGGTGCGCGCCATGGCCGGCCTGCCCCTGGTGGCGCCCGTGCTGCACAGCCCTTGCCTGATGCTGAACCTGCTCGGCGACCTGTGGTTCCCTGAAGCGAACGGCCAGCGCACCGCGGTGCAGCAGGAGCCCCAGCGCGAACCTGATTGGGCCGCCGTGCTGGCCTTGTCTGGAACCCACCTGCACCTCTACGGCAAATCCGAGGCCCGCGTGGGCCGCAAGATGGGCCACCTGACGGTGACGGGCGCCACGCCGGAAGCCGCACAGGCCACGGCCTTGCAGGCCGCAGCCATCCTGGGCATCGCGCCGTTCTGATCGCCAGGCCTTGCACACCCCGATGCCCACCATGCGCCTGCTCGACCCCGCCCAACAGCCCGACGCCATCGAACGGGCTGCGCAGCGCCTGGCCGACGGTGGCCTGCTGGCCCTGCCCACCGAAACCGTCTATGGACTCGGCGCCCGTGCCGATGACGACGCCGCCGTGGCCCGCATCTTCGCGGCCAAGGGCCGACCGGCCGACCACCCGCTCATCGTCCACGTGCCCAACGAGGCCGCGGCCCTGTTCTTCGTCAGCGCCTTCCCGCCCGTGGCACAGCGCCTGGTGCGCGCCTTCTGGCCGGGGCCGCTGACGGTGATCGTGCCGCGCCACCCCGACATGGCCCGCGCCGCTGCGGGAGGCCACGACACCATCGGCCTGCGCTGCCCCGACCACCCCGTGGCCCGCCAGCTGCTGGACGCCTGCGCCGAGCGCGACATCCTCGGCGTGGCCGCGCCCAGTGCCAACCGCTTCGGCCGCATCAGCCCGACACGCGCATCGCACGTCGTCGAGGAGTTCGGTGGGCAAGGCCAGAGCTCCGGTGACCCCGACGCCCTGGACGCTGTCTGGGTGCTCGACGGCGGCCCCTGCGAGGTCGGCATCGAGTCCACCATCGTCGATTGCTCGCGCGGCCAGCCCGTGCTGCTGCGCCCCGGGCGCTTGACCCTGGCCGAGCTCGAAGCCGCCGCGGGCGAGCCGCTGCTGTGGTCCAAGCCCGAAGCGCCCGATCCGAACGCGCCCAAGGCCTCGGGCACGCTGCTGTCGCACTACGCGCCGCGCGCCCGCGTCGTGTTGATGAGCGATGCGCAGCTGGCCGATGGCCTGGACGTCATCGAGCCCGAACTCACCGCCCAGCACCTGGCCACGCCGGGCGCCACACCGCGCGTGGCCGTGTATTCGCGCAGCCTGTGGGCCCACCACCCGCGCCACCCCGGCGTGGTGCACCTGTCCATGCCCGGCGATGCCGCCACCGCCGCGCACGACCTGTTCGCCGACCTGCGCGAGATGGACGCCACGGGCGTCGCCCAGATCTGGGTCGAAGCCCCGCCCGAAGGCCCCGACTGGGATGGCGTGCGCGACCGCCTGAGCCGGGCTGCGGCGGCCTGAGCCGGGCGCTTCACCACCGCATTCGCTGCCCCATTCGCCCTTGGCGCTTCACAGCTCTTCACCCCGGCACCGCGCAGGCGAGGGCAATCCCGTGGCAGACTGCCACCCTGGCGCGCGGGTCTGGGTGATCCGGCGCCGCCCTTCCATCCCCCGATCCCTGGACCCCCTGGAGAGACCATGTTCCCTGTTGCCGCATCCCGCCTGCCCGTGAACCGCCGCCGCCTGGGCTGGGTCGCGCTGGCCTGCTCGGCAGCCGGCCTGGCGATGGGCCTGTCGGCCTGCGGGGGCGGCAGCCGCAACAGCTTCTTTGCGCCTGGCAGCATCGTGTCCTTTGGCGATGAGAACAGCGCCATCGACACCTTCACCAGCGCCTCGCTGAAAGACACAAGCGGCGCGGCGGGGGCCACGCTGAGGGGCTTCACCTACACCGTGCAGTCGGTCGCCATCGGTTCGGCCGTGGTGTGTGCCCAGCGCACGCCCGCTGCCGAATGCGCAGCGGCCAGCGGCACGTTCACGGACCCTGCTGCCACCACAGACTTCTATGCGTTCAGCACGGTCTCGTCGACCAAGCTGGAGGTGGACGCTGCCGCCCAGCAGCGCACCACGACCACCGCCTACAACTGTGGTTCGCCCAGCATCTGGGTCCAGGTGGTGGCCCGCGCCTATGGCCGCGGCTTCAACAGCCAGTGCGCGGTGGACCCGTACGGCGGCGCGGTGAGCTACGCAGCGTACGGTGCCCAGACCGACGACGTGATCGCCCAGATCAATGCCCACCGCGGCGAGCTCAACGGCAGCACGCTGGTCACCATCATGGTCGGTCAGAACGACATCCTGGCGCAGTACGCCACCATCCGCGCCAGCGGCAATCCCAGCGCCGCCGAAGCCGCTGCCATCGCCGAACTGCAGGCCCGCGCCGACCGCATGGCCGCCGCCGTCAAGGACGCCATCGGCACGGGTGCCAAGGTGGTGCTGGCCCTGACGCCGTCGTTGAACAACTCGCCCAAGGGCGTGTTGGGTTCGGAAGATGGCGCCTTGCTGTCCCGCTTGGTGGTGGCCTACAACGACCGCCTCTATGTGCGTGGCCTGGGCAATGTCTCTGGCCGTGACCTGGTGGGCGTCAACCCCGACACCTTCACCAACACCACCACGCGCAGCACCAGCTACGTGCACAGCACCGCGCTGTGCAACACCACCGGCCTGATCAAGCCGGATGGCACCACGACCGCAGGCCTGGACGCAGACGTGAAGTTCTGCAACACCAACACCCTGGTCGCCGGCGGCAGCACCAGCACCTACATCTGGGCCGATGCCACCCACTACGCGCCGCTGGGCCACAGCCTCATCGGCTCCCTGGCCTACAACCGCGCCCGTCAGCAGCTCTGACCGCCACAGGCTCGCGGGCCGCGGTCAATGCCGCGGTCTGCGCCCGAACCACAGCTTCATCCCCAGGATGGCCAGCGCCAGCGTCAGCGTGACGCAGTTGGCGATGGTCACGGGCAGCGAGCCGATCGACAGGCCATAGACCAGCCACAGCGCCACCCCCAGGGTGAAGCAGCTGTACATGCCCAGAGAGATGCCGCTGACGTCGCGCGTGCGCACGGTCAGCCAGACCTGTGGCACGAACGATGCCGTGGTCAGCATGGCCGCGAGGCCGCCGATCCACTCGATGGTGTCGGGTGAGAGGTTCATGGGGGCGTTCTCAGGGGCGTTGCGCCCAGTCGATCAGGGCTTGCAACACGGGGCGACCGGCGTCCGCGCGCGGGTGGTTGACCACGCCGACGACGATCACGCGCTGGCCGCCATCGGCCGCATCCACGTAGCCGGCCATGGCCGCCACGCCGTCGAGCGAACCCGTTTTGATGTGTGCGCGGCCCGCCGCGGCCTGCCAGCGCCGGGTGGTGCCATCGGTGCCATTGACGGGCAGAGAGGCCACGAACTCCGGCATCACCGGGCTGCGCCACAAGGCCTGCAGCCATTGGCCCAGGCACAGCGCCGTGCTGCGCTCGCTGCGCGACAGGCCTGAGCCATTGTCCAGTTGCAGGGCCTCGCCTTCGCAGGCACTGGTGCTTGTGCTGTTGCTGCGGGGGCCGCCGCCGCGCGTGGCCTCCAGCACCAGCTGGGTCGTGGCAGTGCGCGCCGAGGCCAGCGTGGCCGGGCGCGAGGGTTCGGTGGCATCGCGGCTGGCATCACGGCTGGTCTGGCCGGCGCCCAGCGTCAGGAAGAGCTGGCGCGCCATCACGTTGTTGCTGAATTTGTTGATGTCGCGCACCACCGTGGCCAGCGGCGGCGAGGTCCAGGTCTGCCACACCGGCAGGCCCGCGGGCCAGTTGCCATTGCGCACCACGCCTTCGAGGCGCCCGCCGCCGTCCTGCCAGGCCTGGCTGAGCAGCCGCGCGCCGTGGTCGTCCGGGCCATCGCCGCGCCACAGCAGCGGCCACTCGCGCTCGCCACAGCTCAGGGGGTACGGGCCTTGCACGGTCACGCGCCAGCGCTGCCGACCGAGGTGGTGCCAGCCCAGGACGGGCGCCATCGTCAGGTTCAGGGCCTCGCGCCAGTCGCCGCACGGCAGCTTGGGTTTGGGCGCCAGGCGGTTGACCAGCTCGACGCCATCCAGTGCCGGCTCCAGGCTGGCGCGCAGCTGGCCGGGCTGGGCCGCGTCGGGCAGCAGGCGCAGCGTGATGGCGCCGTGGTTGAGCAGCAGGGCGTCGGCGCCGGCGTTGTAGGGCTTGAGCACCTGGCCGTCGAAGGCCGCGGGGTCGTGTGGCGGCAGCTCGAAGGCGTTGCGGTCGGTCAGCAGGTCGCCGCGGATGTCGCGCAGCCCGGCGCCCCGCCAGCGCGACATCATCAGCTGCACCCGCTCGATGACCAGGCTGGGGTCGCCACTGCCGCGCAGGTAGAGCGGCCCGTCGAGCGCGCCGCTGGGCAACAGGGGCCCGCCGAGCCCCGCCTCGGTGCGCCAGGTGTAGGCCGGACCCAGGCTGCGCAGGGCTGCGCCCGTGGTGAACAGCTTCATGACCGAGGCCATCAAACGGGGCGATGCCGCCAGGTGCTGCCAGCGCGGGGTCTCGCCATCGACCGGCCAGACCAGCAGCGAAAACGCCTCGGCCGGCAGACCGCTGGCCTGCAGTGCGGCGGCGACCTGGGGCGGCCAGGCGGGCTGGGCTGTGGCTTGTCCGGTGGCGGGGCTGGCCAGTGAACCGTCGGTCCGGCCGGCCTGGGCGGTGGCCGCCGAAGCCAGGCACAGCGCCAGGCAGGGCAAGCAGTGGGACAGGGTGGGGACGGCGCGCATGGCGGCCATCATAGGGGGGAGGCTGGCAGCTACACTCTCGCGATGTCTGACAGCGTGTTCCCGACCCCCTTTGCGGCGCCCATCCTGCTGGCGCTGGACACCGCCACCGAGCGCCTGCACATCGCCCTGGTGGCGGGCGAGACCGTGCGCACGCAAGACCTGCCCGGCGGTGCCCAGGCTTCGGCCACCTTGCTGCCGGTTGCCCAGGCCTTGCTGGCCGAGTCCGGCCTGCGCTGGGCCGATGTCGATGCCATCGCCTTTGGCAGCGGGCCGGGCGCTTTCACCGGCTTGCGCACCGCCTGCTCGGTCACCCAGGGTCTGGCGCTGGGCCTGGGCTGCCCCGTCATCGTGCTCGACACCCTCATGGCCGTGGCCGAAGACGCCCGCCAGCGCGCCTGCGCGACCGACCCGCAAGCCTGCCCGCCCGGCCAGACCCTGTGGGTGCTGCAAGACGCCCGCATGGACGAGCTCTACGCCGCCGCTTTCACCTGGGACGGCCAAGCCTGGCAGGCCGCCGAAGGCCCCGCCTTGTGGCCTCTGAGCGAGCCCCTGCGCCGCTGGGCCCATGCCGCGCCTGGCACGGTGCACCTGTGCGGCAACGCCTTGCTGCAGTGCGCCCAGGCGCTGGCCGGCCTGCCCGAGGCCCTGAGCCTGCCGGGTGGGGCCCAGGCCGTGCCCTCCGGGGCCGCACTGGCCGCGCTGGCCACACAGGCCTGGCGTGCCGGCCGCTGCGTCGATGCCGCCCTGGCCTTGCCGCGTTACGTCCGCGACAAGGTGGCCCAGACCACCGCCGAGCGCGCCGCCGCAGTGCAGGCCTGAGCGCCCCGTGAGACCCCCATGAGCCCGACCATGCCCATGCTGGACACCCCTGTCACCCACCCGCAGGCCGCGGTGCCTGCCGTGCCCACAGACGGGCGCATCGACCGCGACCTCACCGAGGCCGACATCCCCGAGGTGACGGCCATGGAGCGCCTGGCCTGCGCCCATCCGCTGCACGCCTGGACCGACGAGAACTACCGCTCCTCGCTGCGCGCAGGCTACTGGTCGCGCGTGCGCTGCGATGCCGCCACGGGCCGCATCGTCGCCGTCTGCGTGGCCATGGACGGTGTGGACGAGGTGCACCTGCTCAACATCGCGGTTGCGCGCGAACAGCACGGGAAGGGCGATGCCCGTGACCTCCTGCGGGCGCTGTACGCGCGCTGCCACCAGCGACGTGCCGAAGCCCTGTGGCTGGAGGTGCGCCCCAGCAACCAGCGCGCGCGGGCCCTGTACCTGCGCGAAGGATTCGTCGACATCGGCGTGCGCAAGCATTACTACCCGGCGGCCACTGGCCGCGAAGACGCGGTGGTCATGCGCCGCGACATTGGCGAGCGCGGCGACATCGGCATGAGCGCCCAGAGCGACGACCCCAGCGAGGCCCCGCATGCGCTGGACTGAGCGGCAACTCGCCATGCTGCGCGAGATGGGCGTGCCGCCGTTCTGGCCGACCGAGCCGGTGGCTGCGCCGGCGGGCGTGCCTGTCGCGGCGCCCGCCGCAGCGTCGGGTCCGGTGGCCGTTGCGCCCTCCGCCTTCGCTGCCGCCCCGCAGGAAGCGCCGGTGGCCGTGCGCCCGCAGGCCTCCGCACCGCCACCCCGCACCCCGCCCGCTGCCCGCCCCGCGGCCGCACCGGTCACACCCGCACGCCCCGGCGCCGAGGCGCCTGCCCAGGCCGGCGTCGCAGAGGCCATCCTCGGCCCCCGCCCCACCGGCGTCGACTCCATGGACTGGCCCACCCTGCGCGACACCGTGGCCGGCTGCCAGGCCTGTGGCCTGTGCCAAAGCCGCACGCAAACGGTGTTCGGCACGGGCCATGTCCAGGCCCGCTGGATGCTGGTCGGCGAAGCCCCGGGCGAGCAGGAAGACCGCCAGGGCGAGCCCTTCGTCGGTCGGGCCGGCCAGTTGCTCGACCGCATGCTGGCGGCGGTGGGCCTCACGCGCAGCGAAGCCCCGCCCGAGCAGCAGGTCTACATCGCCAACGTGCTCAAGTGCCGCCCGCCGGCCAACCGCAACCCGCTGCCGCAGGAAGTCGCGCAATGCGAGCCCTTCCTGCTGCGCCAGATGGCCCTGGTGCAGCCCGACCTCATCCTCGCGATGGGCCGCTTTGCCGTGCAGTCGCTGCTCAAGACGAGCGAGCCCATCGGCAAGCTGCGCGGCCGTGTGCACGAGGTCCAGGGCATCCCGGTGGTGGTCACTTACCACCCGGCCTATTTGCTGCGCAACCCGGCCGACAAGGCCCTGGTCTGGGACGACCTGTGCCGGGCGCGCGAGCTGCAAGTCAGCCGTGCCGCGGTGCGCTCAGGCGCTCACTCCGGCCCGATGTAGCGCCGTCGGCGGAACCACCAGATCAGCCCGAAGGCCACGCCGACCATCATCAGCATGGCCAGCCAGAAGCCTTCCGGGTGCTTGAGCAGCGGCATCAGCTCGAAGTTCATGCCGAAGATGCCGGTGATGAGGTTCAGTGGCAGGAAGACGGCGGTCAGCACCGTCAGCGTGCGCATGATGTCGTTGGTGCGGCTGCCCTGCGCGGAGAAGTGGATCTGCACCGCGCTCTCGGCGGAGCTCTCCAGCCGGCGCACATGGGCCAGCACGCGCTCGACGTGCTCGTGCACATCGCGCGAACGCACGCGCAGCACCTCGCGCTCGCGCGCCACGTGCGGGTCGGCCGACAGTGGCCACTCCTCCAGCGCGTCGATCCATTCCTGCACCGCACTGCGCTGGTCCTCGCAGGTGTCTTCCAGCATGTGCAGGGTGTTGCGCGCGTCCAGCAGGGCCTGCCAGTGGTTGAACTGGTTGCGGTTGCTGAACAGCTCTTGCTGCAGGTAGCCGAACTGGCGCGTCAGCAGCCGGCGCAGGTCCAGGTAGCTGTCGACCATGTGGTTGACGATGCGCAGCATCAGGTCGGCCGGGTTGGGCGGCAGGCGCGAGGTGCTGCCGCGGCCTTCATGGAAGCGCGGCGCGGCGATGTCGGCGCCCTCGGGGGCTTCCTGTGCCTCAGGGTCGGGCAAGTCGTCGGGGGTGTCTGCCGTCACGGCATCGTCGGGCTCGCCCAGCAGGGACTTGGCCATGGGCGGCGTCGGTGCGGGGGCCGATGCCGCCGCCGCCACCTCGGTGCCCTCGGCATTGCGCACGCCCTGCGGGATCATCTGGCTCAGGCGGGCCTCGAAGAAGTCACGCACCGAGCAATCGGCCGGGTGCACGGTCAGCAGCACGCGGTCGAACACGGCAAAGCCAACCGGGCTGGTGTCGATGGAGGCCATGGCCTGGCGCGCCGACGAGGCCGTGCCGTGCGCTTCGTCCAGGAACAGGCGCTCCGTGCCGTGTCCCGCGGCCAGGCGACGGAACACCAGCAGGTCGTACCACGAGGTGTAGTCGTACTGCGAGGGCAGTTGCGGGTTGAGCAGGTCGGTGATGTGCAGGTCCATCAGGCTGCCACCCGCCAGCCGCTGCAGGTGCTGCTGCACCTCGGGCAAACGCACTTCGAACACGCGCCGGCTGGTCGTCACCCACAAGAAGCCGTTGGCCGGCAGGCTGGTGGGCCACGCGGGCAGCTCGGTGAACTGGTCGTGGATCAGGAAGAAGCGCATCGCGGTGCTCAGGCCTTCAGCAGCGCAGCGGCTTCCAGCGCGAAGTAGGTCAGCACACCGTCGGCACCGGCGCGCTTGAACGCCAGCAGGGATTCCATCATGGTGGCTTCGCGGTCCAGCCAGCCGTTCTGTGCGGCGGCCTGGATCATGGCGTACTCGCCGCTGACCTGGTAGGCGAAGGTCGGCACGCGGAAGGCGTCCTTCACGCGGCGCACGATGTCCAGGTAAGGCATGCCGGGCTTGACCATGACCATGTCGGCGCCCTCGGCCAGGTCCAGCGCCACTTCGCGCAGGGCCTCGTCGCTGTTGCCCGGGTCCATCTGGTAGACCTTCTTGTTGGCCTTGCCCAGGTTGCCCGCCGAGCCCACGGCGTCGCGGAAGGGGCCGTAGAACGCGCTGGCGTACTTGGCGCTGTAGGCCATGATGCGGGTGTGGATCAGGCCTTGCGATTCGAGCGCCGCACGGATGGCGCCGATGCGGCCGTCCATCATGTCGGAGGGCGCGACGATGTCCACGCCAGCCTCGGCCTGCACCAGGGCCTGGCGGGTCAGCACCGACACGGTCTCGTCGTTGAGGATGTAGCCGGTGTCATCGAGCAGGCCGTCCTGGCCGTGGCTGGTGAAGGGGTCCAGGGCCACGTCGGTCATGATGCCGAGCCCCGGGAAGCGGCTTTTCAGCTCGCGCACCGTGCGCGGCACCAGCCCGTCGGGGTTGAGCGCCTCGGCGCCATCGGGTGTTTTCAGGGCCGCGTCGATCACGGGGAAGAGCGCCAGCACCGGCACGCCCAGGTCGAGGCAGCGCTCGGCGGTGGCGAACAGCTCCGCGCGGCCCATGCGGCTGACGCCGGGCATCGAGGCCACAGGCTGGCTGGCGCTGTCGGCGTCCACCACGAACACCGGGTAGATCAGGTCGTTGGCCGTCAAGGCGTGCTCGCGGACCAGGCGGCGGGAGAAGTCATCGCGGCGCAGGCGGCGAGGGCGGTGGGCCGGGAAGGCGGCGAGGGGGGAGGTGCTGGATGACGAAGACATGCGGTGCGAACGGCTGAGCGGCAAGCGAATGATGTTGGCCTGCCCGCGTTGGAAAACACGGGAAAGTGTGTGAACCTTTGCAAAGCTGCCAAAAAAACCACCGGGGGCAGGGCTTTTCGGACAAGCCCCGACGCCATGGCATCACAACCCCCCTATAATCACAGGTGAATGATACGCCGCAAGGCCTCTGCATTCCCTGCTTTTCCTCCCTGAGCAGGTGCCTTACGTGATGACAGCGTCAAGGCTTCACAGCCCCGGCTTTGCCGGGGCTCTTTTTTGCCCGGAATTTGCGCTGAGATTTGCGCCGAGGCCTGTTCATAATCCCACCATGAGCAACGCCTACCTCTGGGTCAAATCCCTGCACATCATCTTCGTGGCCAGCTGGTTCGCCGGGCTGTTCTACCTGCCGCGCCTGTTCGTCAACCTGGCCATGGTGCCCGGCGACAGCCACGCCGAGCGCGAACGCCTGCTGCTCATGGCGCGCAAGCTCTACCGTTTCAGCTCCCTGTTGATGGTCCCGGCGCTGGTGTTCGGCCTGACGCTGTGGCTGTACTTCGGCATGGGCAAGGGGCCGGGTCAGATCTGGTTGCACATCAAGCTGACCCTGGTGCTGGGCGCCATCGGCTACCACCACGTCTGCCGCAAGCTGCTGCGCGATTTCGAAGGCTTCCAGAACCGCCGCAGCCACCGCTGGTACCGTGTGTTCAACGAGGTGTCGGTCGTGCTGTTCGCCGTGATCACCTTCCTGGTGGTGCTCAAGCCGTCGCTGGGCTGAGCTGCGCGGTGCCATGAGCTTGCACCGCAGTTCCGCCTGGCCGCTGTCGTGGGCGGCGGCGGCCCTCATCGTCTACGCCACCCTGCACCCAATGACGGGCTGGCATTGGCCTGACAGCCATGTGTTCAGCTGGGTGCTGCCCAAGCAGCCCAACGAGCTCATGGACGACGTGGTGGCCAACCTGCTGGGTTACCTGCCGCTGGGCTTCATCCTGTGCCTGGCGCATTTGCGCTCGCGCTGGCTGGCGCCCTGGGCGGCGTTGCGCACCTTGGCGCTGTGCGTGGCGCTGTCCTACAGCCTGGAGTTGCTGCAGTTCACCGTGCCGGGTCGGGTGCCTTCGCTGTCGGACTGGGTGCTCAACAGCCTTGGCTCGGCCTGGGGCGTGCTGGGGGCCATCACCGTGCACGCGCTGGGGCTGGTGGACGCCTGGCACCGCTTGCGCGAGCGCTGGTTCATCCCGCAGGCCGGGCACGGCCTGGCCTTGCTGAGCCTGTGGCCGCTGGGCCTGCTGTTCCCGCCGCCTTTGCCGTTGGGGCAGGGCCAGTTGCTGCCGCACCTGCGCATCGGCTTGGTCGAGCTGACCCGGGACACCCCCTGGCAGGCCTGGTTGCTGCCCGAGGACCCGCTGACGCTGTGGAGCTCGGTGCACGCGGGCGTGGTGGCGTCGCCCTGGATCGACCTGGTGGAGGTGCTGACGGTGGCCGCCGGCATGCTGGCGCCGCTGTGCGTGGCCTGCGCGGTGGCGCGCCCGCGGGTGCTGCGCATCGCGATGTTGAGCGGCCTGGTGCTGACCGGGGTGGGCATGTCGGCGCTGTCGTCGGCGCTGAACTTCGGGCCGGTGCACGCGTTCAGCTGGGTCACGACCCAGGCCATGGCGGGCTTGTTGCTGGGGGCGGCCGCGGCCGTCCCGATGGTGGGTTTGCGGCGGCGGACCTGTGCCGCGCTGGGCGTGGGGGTGGTGCTGACCCTGGTGGCGCTCATCCACCTGGCGCCGCCCGATGCTTACTACGCCCAGACCCTGCAGGCCTGGGAGAACGGCCGCTTCATCCGTTTCCACGGCCTGTCGCGCTGGTTCGGCATCCTGTGGCCTTACGTGGCCCTGGCCTGGTTGCTGGGGCGCTGGTGGGGTCATGAGGCCGACCTCGGCGGGCCCAGGCAGGCCAAGGCCTAGAATGGTGCATGGCTTCTTACTACCAGCGCCACATTTTTTTCTGCCTGAACCAGCGCGTCAACGGCGAGTCCAGTTGCGGCGACCACGGTGCCAAGGCAGGCTTTGACCACTGCAAGGCGCGCATCTCGGCCGCGGGCATGAACGGCCCCGGCGGTGTGCGCGTCAACAAGGCGGGTTGCCTCGATCGCTGTGCCGGTGGCCCGGTGGCGGTGGTCTACCCGGAAGGCACCTGGTACACCTTCGTCGATCCCTCCGACATCGACGAGATCGTGGACCAGCATCTGGTCGGCGGCAAGGTGGTCGAGCGTCTGGTGCTGCCCGACGACGTCGGTCGCTGAGGCAGGGTCGCCCATGCTTGGACGCCCCGCCTCCCTGACCATCGACGGCCCCGCGGGCCAGTTGGAGGTCGTGGTCGAAGACCCGCCTGAAGCCCAGGGTGCGCCCCACAGTGCACCGAAAGGCCTGGCCGTCATCGCCCACCCGCACCCCTTGATGGGCGGCACCATGGACAACAAGGTCGTGCACACCCTGGTGCGCGCCTTCGTGCTGTCGGGCTGGCGCGCCGTGCGCTTCAATTTCCGCGGTGTCGGGCAGTCCGAGTCCGCCTGGGACGAGGGCCGGGGCGAGACCTCCGACATGCTGGCCGTGGTGGCCCACCACCTGGCCGACCCCGCCATGCGCGGCCTGCCGCTGGCGCTGGCGGGCTTCTCGTTCGGTGGCTACGTGGCGGCCCAGACCGCCGCCCGCCTGAGCCAGGCGGCGGCCGACCAGCCCTCGGTGCGCGCACCGTCCACGCTGGTGCTCGTCAGCCCGGCGACCTCGCGCTTCGAGGTGCCGGTGGTGCCGGGTCACACCCTGGTGGTGCAGGGCGAGGCCGACGACGTCGTGCCCCTGACCAGCGTGCTGGACTGGGCCCGCCCGCAGGCCCTGCCCGTGACGGTGGTGCCCGGCGCCGGCCACTTCTTCCATGGCCAGTTGGCCTTGCTGCGCGAGGTGGTGCGCAAGCACCTGCGCGCCGAGGCCGCTGGCTGACGGTGCTGCGGAGATGGGCCGCGCGGCATGGCGCCCGCGCCCGGGTTTCCGCACATTTCCTTTCTTGCGTTTCCCCTGTTCTCACTCCATATTGACGGCATGACTGCTTTTCGTTCCCGTCGCCTCGTCCTGAGCGCGACCTTCTCTTTGCTGGCCTCGGTCCTGTCGGCCGCGTTGCCGGTCGCCTCCCATGCCGCAGCGCCCGCGGCGGCGTCGCCGGCCGCTTTGTTCGCCGAACCCTCGACGGCCATGCCGCAGCCGCCGGAGGTCGCCGCGCGCGCCTTCATCCTGCAAGACCTGTCCACCCGCCAGACCCTGGCCTCGCGCAACCCCGACCAAAGCGTCGAGCCCGCGTCCCTGACCAAGCTGATGACGGCCTACCTGGTCTTCCAGGCGCTGCAAGGCGGCAAGCTCAGCCTCACCCAGGAGCTGCCCGTGTCCGAGCGCGCCTGGCGCACCGGCATGACCGGCGCCTCGCGCTCCTTCATCAACGTGAACAGCCGGGTGAAGGTCGATGACCTGATCAAGGGCATGATCGTGCAGAGCGGCAACGACGCCACCGTGGCCCTGGCCGAAGGCGTGGGCGGCACGGTCGAGGTCTTCGTCGAGATGATGAACCGCCAGGCCCAGGTGTTCGGCTTGAAGGGCACGCACTTCGCCAACCCCGAAGGCCTGACGGCGCCCGGCCACGTCAGCACGGCGCGCGAGCTCTCCGTCATCGCCACCCGCCTGATCACCGACTTCCCGAACTCGCTGCCGTACTACTCGATGAAGGAGTTCACCTTCAACGGCATCAAGCAGGGCAACCGCAACCTGCTGCTGTTCCGTGATGCCACGGTCGACGGCCTGAAGACCGGCTACACCGATGCCGCCGGCTACTGCCTGATCGCCACCTCCAAGCGCCCGACCGCCGGTGGCGAGCGCCGCTTGCTGAGCGTGGTGCTGGGCGCCGCCTCGCCCGAGGCCCGCGCCAATGAAAGCCAGAAGCTGCTGAACTGGGGCCACAGCGCCTTCGATGTCGTCAAGCTGTTCGACGCCAACCAGCCTGTCACCACCGCCCAGGTCTGGAAGGGCCAGGCCAACACCGCCCGCCTGGGCCGCAGCACGCCCGTGGTGGTCGTGGTGCCACGCGGGCAGGGCGCATCGGTGAAAACGGCGGTGACGCGCAATGACCCGCTCATCGCCCCCTTGAGCAAGGGCCAGGCCGTGGGCAGCATCCAGATCACCCTGGGCGCCCAGCCCTGGCAGACCTTGCCGCTGCAGTCCCTGGACGAGGTGCCCCAAGCTGGCTTCGTGGGCCGGATGTGGGACGCCATCCGCCTGGGCGTGAAGTGAACGACGGTGAGAGGAGCAAACCCATGACCCCCCACCAGCCCGTGAACCCGCCGATCCCGCCGCAAGAGTCGCTCATCCAGTACCCCAGCGCCTTCCCCATCAAGGTGATGGGGCCGCACCACGAGGAGTTCGTGTCCTCGGTGGTGGGGGTGGTGGTGCAGCATGCGCCGGATTTCGATGCCGCCACCCTGGAGCGCCGACCCAGCAGCAGCGGCACTTACCTGGGCCTGACCGTCACGGTCACGGCCACCAGCCGCGAGCAGCTCGACGCCATCTACCGCGCTTTGACCAGCCTGCCGCACGTCAAGTACGTGCTCTGAGCCCACGCGCCCTTGTGACAGGCCGTCACAGCACCCGCATACAATCCCGCAGCAGACTTGGCCCGCCAGGTCTGAGCGCCCCCTGGCCGGTGCGCCTGTGTCCTCACCCACGTGTGGACCCGGCGCCTCGGCCCTTTGTTTGAAGGACCTGAACGTGTTGATTTCCGAAGCCTACGCCCAAGCCGCCGCCCCCGCAGCCGGTGCCTCCGGTGGCCTGATGAGCATGCTGCCCCTGGTGCTGATGTTCGTCGTCCTGTACTTCGTGATGATCCGCCCGCAAATGAAGCGGCAGAAGGAAACCAAGGCCATGCTCGAAGCGCTGAGCAAGGGCGATGAAGTGGTCACCCAAGGCGGCGTGATCGGCAAGATCAGCAAGCTCGGTGAAACCTTCGTCAGCGTGGAAGTGGCCGGCGGCGTGGAGCTGCAACTGCAGCGCGCGGCCATCGTCCAGGTGCTGCCCAAGGGCACCTACAAGTAATCACGTGCCCAACAGCGCGCGCACAGCAGCAACGGTGTCGAGGACCGCATGAACCGCTACCCCTGGTGGAAGTACCTGATCATTGGCCTGGCCATGTTCATTGGCCTGATGTACAGCCTGCCCAACGTGTTCGGCGAAGCGCCGGCGGTGCAGCTGTCCAGTGGCAAAGCCACGGTCAAGCTCGATGCCGATGCCGTCAAGCGCGTGCAGTCCGTGCTGGAGACGGCCGGCGTGCAGGCCGACTTCGTCGAGCTGGACGGCACCTCGGTGCGCGCCCGCTTCAAGGACACCGACGCCCAGATCAAGGCGCGTGACGCCCTCAGCCGTGCGTTCAACCCCGATGCGGCCGACCCACGTTACATCGTGGCGCTGAACCTGGTGTCGCGCTCGCCGCAGTGGCTGCGCAGCCTGCACGCCCACCCCATGTTCCTGGGCCTGGACCTGCGCGGCGGCGTGCACTTCCTGATGCAGGTGGACATGAAGGCCGCGCTGACCCAGAAGGTCGAAAGCCAGGCCGGTGATGTGCGCTCCCTGCTGCGCGACAAGGACATCCGCCACAGTGGCATCCGCCGCGACGGCACGGCCCTGACCGTGCGCTTCCGTGACGAAGCCACCCGCAAGGCCGCCCGCCCGCTGTTGCAAGACGGCCTGGTGGACCTGCTTTGGACCGATGGCACCGATGCCAGCGGTGACCTCACCCTGGTCGGGGCGCTCAAGCCCCAGAGCGAGCGTGCCATCCAGGAGCAGGCGCTCAAGCAGAACATCACCACCCTGCACAACCGGATCAACGAACTCGGCGTGTCCGAGCCCGTGATCCAGCAGCAAGGCCTGGACCGCGTCGTGGTGCAGTTGCCCGGCGTGCAGGACACGGCCAAGGCCAAGGACATCATCGGCCGCACCGCCACGCTGGAAGTGCGCATGGCCGACGACAGCGCCGAGGCCCAGTCGGCCCTGCTCAGCGGTGGCCTGGTGCCGTTCGGCTCCGAGCGCTACCTGGAACGCAGCGGCGTGCCCATCATCGTCAAGCGCCAGGTGGTGCTGACCGGCGACAACCTCACCGACGCCCAACCCGGTTTCGACGAGAACCACGAAGGCGCCGTGCACCTGACGCTGGACGCCCGTGGCGCGCGCATCTTCCGCGACGTCACGCGTGAGAACGTCGGCAAGCGCATGGCCATCATCCTGTTCGAGAAGGGCAAGGGCGAGGTCGTGACGGCGCCGGTCATCCGCGGTGAAATCGGCGGTGGCCGCGTGCAGATCTCGGGCCGCATGAGCACCGAGGAAGCGGCCGACACGGCCCTGCTGCTGCGCGCAGGCAGCCTGGCCGCGCCCATGGAGATCATCGAAGAGCGCACCGTGGGCCCCAGCCTGGGCGCCGACAACATCGCGCAGGGCTTCAACTCCCTGGTGTATGGCTTCGCGGCCATCGCGGTCTTCATGATCTTTTACTACCTGCTGTTCGGCGTGTTCTCCACGGTGTCCCTGTCGGTCAACCTGCTGCTGCTGATCGCGGTGCTGTCCATGCTGCAAGCCACACTGACGCTGCCAGGCATCGCGGCGATCGCGCTGACGCTGGGCATGGCGATCGACTCGAACGTGCTGATCAACGAGCGGGTGCGCGAAGAACTGCGCAATGGCGCGGCGCCGCAGTCGGCCATCGCGGCCGGTTACGAGCACGCCTGGGCGACCATCCTGGACTCGAACGTCACCACCCTGATCGCCGGCCTCTCGCTGCTGGCCTTCGGCTCTGGGCCCGTGCGCGGCTTTGCCGTGGTGCACTGCCTGGGCATCCTGACCTCGATGTTCTCGGCCGTGTTCTTCTCGCGTGGCCTGGTCAACCTCTGGTACGGCCGTCAGAAGAAGCTCAAGGGCGTGTCCATCGGGCAGGTCTGGAAGCCACAGGCTTCGACCACCGCCCCGGCGTCCTCGGCCGAATAAGCACACCCAGCGGAGCAAGACACCATGGAATTTTTCCGCATCCAGCGCGACATCCCGTTCATGCGGCATGCGCTGGTTTTCAACATCATCTCTTTCCTGACCTTCGCGCTGGCCGTGTTTTTCCTGGTCACGCGCGGTCTGCACCTGTCCATCGAATTCACGGGTGGGTCGCTCATCGAGGTGCAGTACGCCCAGAGCGCCGACCTGCACAAAGCCCGCGAGGCCGTCGAAGGCCTCAAGCTCGGTGAGGTGCAGGTGCAGAACTTCGGCACCTCGCGCGATGTGCTCATCCGCCTGCCCCTGCGCGGCACCATGAAGCAGACCGAGCTGGTCACCAAGGTGTTCGACGCCCTGTGCCAGAACGAGTCGGGCAAGGTGTCGGTGCAGTCGTCCGACAAGGGCGATCGCCAGGTGTGCCTGGTCGAGAAGGATGGCAAGGCCGTGGAGCCCCTGACCCTGCAGCGCAGCGAGTTCGTGGGCCCGCAGGTGGGTGACGAGCTGGCCACCGATGGCGCCAAGGCGCTGCTGGTGACCGTCATCGGCATCATGATTTACCTGGCCATCCGCTTCGAGTGGAAGTTCGCTGTGGCTGGCGTCATCGCCAACCTGCACGACGTGGTCATCATCCTGGGCTTCTTCGCCTTCTTCCAGTGGGAGTTCTCGCTGTCGGTGCTGGCGGCGGTGCTGGCGGTGCTGGGCTACTCGGTGAACGAGTCGGTGGTGATCTTTGACCGGATCCGCGAGATCTTCCGCAAGATGCGCAAGATGGACACGCGCCAGGCCATCGACCACGCCATCACCAGCACGATGAGCCGCACCATGATCACCCACGGCTGCACCGAGATGATGGTGCTGGCCATGCTGGTCTTCGGTGGCCCGACGCTGCACTACTTCGCCATGGCCCTGACCATCGGCATCCTGTTCGGCATCTACTCCTCGGTGTTCGTGGCCGCGGCCATCGCGATGTGGTTGGGCGTCAAGCGCGAAGACCTCGTCAAAGGTGGCAAAAAAGACATCGACCCGAACGATCCGCACGCCGGTGCGGTGGTGTAGAGTCAAAGTCAATCGAACTTTGCACGTCGGCCCCGCCTCGCCCGCCTGACTGGGCTGAGGACGGGCCGACCGCCTCCATCGCCTCATGTCCCTGGGACCCCACCGTGCCCTGGCGCTGACCGCTCGCGTCAGTTACCTGGACGCCCTGATCAAAGGGGTGCATGGGCTGGTGCAGGCTTGCACCGACGGTGCCCGCCTGCTGGCCAGCCAGTCGGCCGAGCCTGGCCTCTACACCCGCCGCCGCGACCTGGTGCTGGACCTGCCCCGCGCCGTGCCGGCCTGGGAAGCCGCCCTCGACACCCGCTTGCAACTCGCCTTGCGCGACCTGCGCCTGGGCCGCAGCCTGCTCGCGCGGGCGACGGGCGCCGATGCGGTGGACATCCCCCTGACGCTGGTCGATGACCACGTCATGGAGCGCGACCTTTCGGCCTCGCGGCTGGCCCAGGCTGTGGCCGACCTGACGGGCTCCGAGTACACCGACCTCAACGCGCGGCTGCAGGCCGTGGGCGGCCCGGTGGAGTCCAGCGGCACCCAGGTCGATGTGCTCAGCGTGGGCTGGCTGGCGCGTGGTGTGGTGGACAGCTGGCACGACGGTGGCCTGGCCGCCGGGCACTGGCAGACCCTGCAGACCGTGCTGCAACACGAGGTGGCGCAGTGGGCCCAGGAGGCTTACCACGTGGCCAACAAGGCCCTGCTGGACCAGGGCGTGCGCCCCGAGATCGACCTGCGGCCCTTCATCCGCCGCTCGCGCGATGCGGGTGCGGCGCTGACGCGGCCGGGCGATGTGGACGATGTTGGCGGCGCTGGCTTCGCACATTCGGGCACACACCAAGGCTCACATTTGGGCGCACCGGCCCGCACCGCGCCAGCGGGCAACAGCGGTTTGCAGCCGCTGGGCCGGCCCTACGAAGAAACCCGCTTGATGACGCAGACGCCGGCCATGGGGCGCGGTCAGTTGCAGTCGCAGGCCATGCTGGGCAAGCTGGCGGCGCTGGTGTCGCGCCAGGTGCCGGGCTTTGCGGCGACGGCGCCGATGCCGTCTTCCCTGCCGTCTTCCCCCTCCGGGCAGGCTTCGCCGGCTGCAGGGCGGGTGTCGCCGGGGCTGGGGCAAGCCATCCAGCGTGTCAGCGAGGTGGTGCGCCGCCAGGCCGACACCCAGCCGGGCACCGCGCCTGCCACGCCGGACGCCGTCCTCCAGGACCTGCGCCACAGCCAGAAGGCCCTGAAAGACGCCGCGACCACGCCGGTGGAGCGGGCCACCATCGAGATCGTGGCCCTGCTGTTCCAGTCCATCCTGCAGGAAGAGCGCTTGCCCGCGGCCATCCGCGTGTGGTTCGCGCGCCTGCAGATGCCGGTGCTGCGCGTGGCCGTGACCGAGCCCGATTTCTTCGCCGCAACCAGCCACCCGGCGCGCATGCTGATCGACCGCATGGGCGCCTGCGTGATGGGTTTCGTGGCCGGTGAGCACGACAGCGAAGACGCCTTGCACGATGAAATCAAGCGCGTGGTGCAGGTGGTCGAGGCCTACCCCGACACCGGCCGGCGCGTGTTCCAGACGGTGCTGGGCGAGTTCGAGCGCTTCCTGGAGACCTACTTCCGCGACCAGAACCAGGCCAGCCGCATGGGCGTGTCCCTGGCGCAGCAGGTCGAGCAGCGCGAGACCTGGGCCATCCAGTACACCATCGAGCTGCGCAAGATGCTGGAGACCGTGCCCGTGCACGAAGGCGTGCGCGAGTTCCTCTTCCGCGTCTGGGCCGATGTGCTGGCGCACAGCGCCGTGCAGACGGGCCAGGCCAGCGAGGCCACGCGCGAGCTCAAGCGCGCCGCCGCCGACCTGATCTGGTCGGCCAGCGCCAAGACCTCGCGCGAGGAGCGCGCCGAGGTGCTGCGCCGCCTGCCGCCGCTGCTCAAGCTGGTGCGCGAGGGGATGGTGCGTGCCGGCCTGGGTGCCGACGCGCAGGACGCCCACATCCAGGCCCTGAACACGGCCCTGGCCGCGGCGTTTTCGGCGCGCTCGGCGCCGCTGTCCTCGGCGCACCTGCGCGAGGTCACGCAGCGCCTGGAAGCCCTGGACGAACTGCTGCCCGACATCGCCGCCATGGAGCTGGACGCCGACACCCTGCGCGACCTCTCCGGTCACGAGTCCGAGAACCTCGAAGTGGTGGCCGAGGGCGGCACCATGCCCACGCCGGCCATGCAGGCCTGGGCCCGCGAGTTGCAGATTGGCGCCTGGTTCCAGCTCGACTACCGCGGCCGGCGCGAGCAGGTGCAACTGGCCTGGCAGGGCCTGAACAAGCAGCTCAGCCTGTTCGTGACGCCGCAGGGCCGGGGCGTGCTGTTCCAGATGCACCGCCTGGGCGCCTTCCTTCAGGCCGGCCTGCTGTTGCCGCTGGAGGAAGAGTCGCTGACCACCCGTGCGACCCGCCAGGCCCTGGCCAAGCTCGACGCCGACCCGGCGCGCCTGCTGAGCTGAGCCAGACCCCCGCGGCCAGGCCCGCCTGCATCTCCCCCGGTGACCCGCCTCACCCCGGGACAAGTTGCGAGAAATAAGACACGATCTGCGTCCTTATCCTTCCACTTGGTGGAATGGCTTTTTGAGAGCATTGCATGGCCAGACATTGGAGCCGGAATGCTTTTCAAACGGAAACGGATCGAACGCGCAGACATGGTTGGGGCCGCCCGATCGGGCTCGCTCGTGTCCTGCGCCTCCGTGGAAACAGCCGAGGACGGCCTGCCCGTGCTCAGCCGCCTGTTCACCCAGCACGCCGACACCCAGGCAGACGTGATCCACGTGCTGCAGCGCGAGTGGAAGCGCCGCGTGCCGGCCGCGGCCCTGGTGCTGGACCGCGGGCAGTACAGCCTGGCGGCCACCGAGGCCCCGGACGTCCCCCGCGAGGAATGGGCCGAGGCCCTGCGCTGGCAGCTGTCCGATCTGGTCGAATACCCCGTCGATGACGCCGTGCTGCAGCTGCTGGCCGTGCCCGAGGCGACGCAGCTGCGCGCCAGCAACGCCAGCATCGTGCTGATGTGCTCGCACCAGCAGGCCTTGCAGCTGGACACCGAGGCCGCCGACGAAGGCATGGCCTGGTCGGCCATCGAGGTGCCCGAGACCGCCTTGCGCAACGTCTGCGCCCTGGGCGAGGAGACCGGCAAGGCCCACGCCCTGATGGTGTTCGGTGAACACTACAGCGTGCTGGTGGTGACCTTCCAGGGCGAGTTGCTGATGGCACGCACCATCGAGGTGGCGCTGTCGTCGGACGCCCAGGACGAGGCCAGCCGCAGTGCCGCCATCGGTCGCGCTGGGCTGGAAATCCTGCGCACCCTGGACACCTTCGAGCGCATCCACAGCCAGGTCGTGCTGGCGCACGTGTCTGTGGCGCTGCCGCCAGGCTTCGAGAACGCCATCGAGGTGCTGCGCGACTTGGTTTACCAACCGCTGAAATGCCTGCAGCTGTCCGAGCACCTTGACCTCAGCCGCCTTGGCGAGCAGGGCGAGCGCATCGGGCAGGTGGCATCTTTCAATGAGCTGTGTGCCATCGGGGCTGCGCTGCGGGCCTGGTCGGAGCACCGCGGCGTCGTGCAGATTTCGATGCAGCTGCCGCAGGGCGCCTTGGCCGAGCCCTCCTGGGGCCTGGAGAAGGCCGCGACCTGGGCTGGAGCCCTCGTTGCGGTGGCCGTGGTGGCATCCGTCGGCTTGAATTTGTGGGGCATGCGCCAGCAGCGCCTGGCCGATGAGCTGGAGAAGTCGGTGGCCGGTCTGGGCGGCACGACCACTGGCACCGCGCCGCGACCGCGCATCCTGGTCGAACTGGAAGAACTGCGCGAGACCGAGCAGCGCCAGCGCGCCATCAAGGAAGCGCTCACGCGGATGTCGGCCGAGGCGGTGGGCAGTTACTCCGGCTACCTCAAGGCCTTGTCGCGCCAAAGCCAGGGCGCGCTGTGGATCACGGGCTTGACGGTGCAGCCCAATGGCCTGGACGTGGAGTTGCGCGGGCGCATGACCGACCCGCGCCAGCTGCCGGTGTACCTCGAACACCTGGCGGCCGAGCAGTTGTTCCGCGGTCGGCGCTTTGCGCAACTGGAAATCAAGGCGCTGGCCGCCACCGAGCAGACGGCCCATGCCAACGTCAGCGAGTTCAGCCTGCGCGCACGCGCGGGTGGTGCGGCCGTCGCAGCCTCGTCCGCCGATGCGTCCGGCACCAAGGAAGGGGCCCGTCCATGAAGCTCGTCCTGCCCGCACGTTTCACCGCAGGCCTGGCGGCCTTGCGCCGCAAGAAGGGGGCCGCAGACCCCCAGTCCGATGGCGCGGCCAAGGCTGCGCCTGACACGACGTCCTCGGTGTCTGGCGCGGCGCTGGCCGCTGTGCCGGCCTTGAGCGCCAGCTGGCAGGAGTGGTCGGGCCTGGCCCTGCGCCATTGGCGTCGCCTCAAGCGCGTTCACGCCTCCCGCACGGACAGCGAACGGCGCCTGCTGGTGCTGGGCGCCGTCGCCATCGCCTGGTTCGTCTCGGACACGCTGCTGATCGGCCCCTCCTACGCCAGTTTCAAAGAGACCTCGGCGCGCTACAACAAGGTGCGCACCGAGCTCAACAGCAAGCGCGCCGAGAACCAGCGCGTCAGCAATGACATCCAGGCGATGACGGCCCAGCTCAAGGACGAGGTCGAGGCGGTGCGCCAGCGCGTGGCCGGCCAGAAGAAAGACATCGATTCCTTCCAGAGCGGCCTGGTGCCTGCGCGCGAGATGCGCCAGGTGCTGCAGGGCCTGCTGGCACGCACCGACGGCGTGCGCCTGGTGTCGATGAAGACCTTGTCGCCCGAAGAGACCGCCAAGCTGACCCCGGGCGTGCAGGACGTGCCCGGCATGTACCGCCACGGCCTGGACGTGCGCGTGACCGGTGGCTTCAACGACCTCTACGAATGGCTGGCCAGCATCGAGCGCCTGCCGCGCCGGCTGCTGTGGTCCGGCCTGCGCCTGGAGCTGGACGAAGAGCAGCGCCTGTTCCTGTCGGTGCGCGTGATCACGCTCAGCCCCGATGCCGTGCCCCTGGAGATCTCTGCACCATGACGCGCCCACTTTTTTCCGCCTGGTCGCTGCAGGGGCCGTTCACCGCATCGCTGGCACTGGCGGCCATGGGCGCCCTGGCCGCCATCGGGACGCCATCGCCCGTGCAAGCCCAACTGACCGACCCGACCCGCGCACCCTACGTGCTGCCGCGCAATGCCGCGCCCAACCAGGGCGCCGCCGGGCTCAACCCGGCCACCGCCGCCATGCTGCGCCAAGCCGGCGTGCCCGCGGGCAGCCTGCCCAGCGAGGCTGTGGGCGAGGCCCCCGTGCGCGCCGCGCCCCCGCCGCCCCCGAAGCCCCGCCACCGGCTGACCTCGGTGATGCTGGGCAACGGTGCCGGCCGCAGCGTGGCCATCATCGACGGCGAGGTGTACCGCGTGGGCGACAAGGTGCAGGGCACGGCCCTCACGGCCATCGACGCCACGGGCGTGCTGCTGGGCAGTGGCAAGGGCGCCGCCCGGCTGTCGTTGTTCGCGCGTCAAGCCGAGCGTGCAGCCTCTGCGCCCGGGGCCGACAAAGACAAAGACAGCGACCCGGCCGCCATGCCTGCCATGACCCAAGGCAACACCAACGCCAACGCCAACGCATTCCCCTCTCTGCAGAACGGGGTCCGCCCCAACAAGGACACGCCATGAAGCAGCTCCTCACCGCCGTGGCCCTGGTCACCCTGACCTTGTGCGACCCCAGCCTGGGCTGGGCGGGCAAGCGCCGCGCTGTCACCCCCGCCGATGCCGATTTCTCGGGCGACAACGCCCGCCTCAGCTTCAACCTGGCCAGCCTGGACGCCCGTGCGCCGCTGGGTGCTCCGGTGAACGCGCCGCTGGCCGCGCCCGTGAGCGAGCCCATGGTGGACGAGGTGCCGCTGGCGCCAGCCCGCCTGGAGCGCAGCAGCGCCCGCCTGGCCAAGGCCAGCCCGCGCAGTCGCCGCTCCGAGGCCTTGCCCGCCGCAGCCGACGTCCCGCCCGCCTTGCCCGCGGCCATCCTGCCCACACCCGCCGTGGCCAACCCAGCCGCCGTGCGCGACCCTGCCCGCGACACCACCCGCTTCGACCTCGTCGTCAACAACGCACCGGCCGCGCAGGTTTTCCTGCAGCTGGGCTCGGGCTCAGGCTTCACCGTGCTGGTGCCGCCCGAGGTGTCGGGCAACGTCACGCTCAACCTGCGCGGCACCAACCTGCCCGAGGCCCTGGAGGCCCTGCGCGAGCTGTACGGCTACGATTTCCGCTACGCGGGCAGCCGCGTCTTCGTCTACCCCAACACCGTGCAGACGCGCATCTTCCGCGTCAACTACCTGCCAGGCCGTCGCCAGGGCGACTCGGCCCTGCGCGTGAGCTCCACGTCCATCTCCACCAACAAGGGCAACACCGGCGGCTCCAGCAGCGGTGCCTTCAACAACAACGCCGGCAACAGCAACCCGCAGGGTGCAGGCAATGTGCAGGGCGATGACACCGCGCAGGTGCGCACCACCTCGGACGCCGACTTCTGGCGCGACGTGCGCACCTCGCTGACCAGCATGGTCGGTGTGGCCGATGGCCGTGGCGTGGTGCTGAACGCGGCGGCGGGCGTCATCGTGGTGCGTGCCACCCCTGCCGAGCTGCGCAACGTCGGCGAGTACCTCAAGGCCGTGCAGCTCACCATCGAGCGCCAGGTCATGCTGGAAGCCAAGATCATCGAGGTCTCGCTGAAGACCGAAAGCCAGGCGGGCATCAACTGGCAGCTCTTCCGCGGCAACGCCAGCGGCCACAGGGCCGGCGTGGGCATCGTTTCGCCGGGCGCCACCATCAGTGGCACGGGCAACATCAGCGCGCCGGGCGTGACCATCAACCCGGGCACCAGCATCACCACCACCGCCCTGGGCAAAGGCTTCTATGGCCTGGCCTTCCAGGCGGCCAATTTCTCGGCCCTGCTGAACTTCCTGGAAACCCAGGGCGAGGTGCAGGTGCTGTCCAGCCCGCGCATCGCCACGCTGAACAACCAGAAAGCCGTGCTCAAGGTCGGCAGCGACGAGCTGTACGTGGTCAACGTGACGGCCGTGCAGTCGGTCACCACCTCGGGCAACACCAGCAACACCTCGGCCGTGCCCACGGTGGAGCTCAAGCCCTTCTTCAGCGGCATCGTGCTGGACGTGACCCCGCAGATCGACGCCTCGGGCGCCATCATGCTGCACGTGCACCCATCCATCAGCGTGGTGACCGAGCGCAACAAGGACCTCACCCTTGGCTTGCAGGGCTCCTACTCGCTGCCCCTGCCGGTGGCCTCCATCAGCGAGACCGACAGCATCGTGCGCGTGATGGACCGCCAGATCGTCGCCATCGGCGGCCTCATGACGCAGCAAGCCACCTCCGACCGCTCTGGCGTGCCTGGCGTCAGCGAGGTGCCGGTGTTCGGCAACCTGTTCAAGCAGCGCGACTCGACCCGCTACAAGCGCGAGCTGGTGGTGTTGATCAAGCCGACCGTGATCGGTGACGACGGCAGCGGTTTCGAAGGCGACCAGCCCGACCCCGCCATGCTCAAGCCGCAGTGAGGTCCGACATGCCCGCGCCCCAGAAATTCCGACTCGGCGACCTGCTGGTTCAGGCCGGCCTGATCACCGATGCGCAACTGCAGGAAGCCTTGCAGGAGCAGCGCAACAGCGGGCGCAAGCTGGGCCGCGTGCTCATCGACCGCGAGTGGCTGACCGAGGCCCAGATCGCCAAGGCCGTGGCGCGGCAGATCCACGCCCCCTTCGTGGACCTCGTGCACTTCCCGCTCAAGCCCGAGCTGGCGCAGCTGCTGCCCGAGACCCACGCGCGGCGCATGCGCGCCATCGTGCTGGACGAAACCCCGGCCGGCCTGATGATCGGCATGGCCGACCCGACCGACATCTACGCCTACGACGAGATCGCCCGCCTGCTCAAACGCAACGTGGACATCGCCGTGGTGACCGAGTCCCACCTGCTGACGGCTCTGGACCGCGCCTACCGCAGCACCAAGGAAATCGAAGGCCTGGCGCGCGAGCTGACCAGCGAACTCGCCGGCATCGAAAGCGACCTGGGCGACCTGCTGGGCATCGACTCGACCAGCAACGAGGACGCGCCCGTGGTGCGCCTGCTGTACTCGGTGTTCGAGCAAGCGCTGCGCATGCGCGCCTCCGACATCCACATCGAGCCGCAGGAAAAAATCCTGCGCATCCGCTTCCGCATCGACGGTGTGCTGCACGTGCAGACCGAGGCCGATGCCAAGATCGCCAGCGCCGTGGCCCTGCGCCTCAAGCTCATGTCGGGCCTGGACATCTCCGAGAAGCGCCTGCCGCAAGACGGCCGCTTCGCCGTGCGCCTGAAAGACGGCAACGTCGACGTGCGCATCTCCACGCTGCCCTCGCAGCATGGCGAGTCGGTGGTGATGCGTTTGCTGAGCCAGAGCACCGGCATGCTCGACCTCAACAAGCTGCAGATGCCCGCCGGCATGCGCAACGCGCTGACCGCGGCCATTGCCAAGCCGGCCGGCATGATCCTGGTGACCGGGCCGACCGGCTCGGGCAAGACGACCACGCTGTACGCTGCGCTCAACGCGCTCAACAGCACCGAGCGCAAGATCATCACCGTCGAAGACCCGGTCGAGTACCGCCTGCCCGGCCTCAACCAGGTGCAGGTGCACGACAAGATCGACATGACCTTCGAGCGCATCCTGCGCTCTGCCTTGCGCCAGGACCCGGACGTCATCCTCGTGGGCGAAATGCGCGACAAGACCACGGCCGAAATCGGCATGCGCGCCGCCATGACGGGCCACCTGGTGCTGTCCACCCTGCACACCAACGACGCGGCCTCAACGCCCGCGCGCCTCATCGACATGGGCGTGCCGCAGTGGATGGTGGCGCTGTCGCTGCAACTCGTGGTGGCACAGCGCCTGGTGCGCACCATTTGCCCCATGTGCACCACCCACTGCGAGCCCACGCCGCAGGAGCTGGTGTGGCTCAAGAACGAGCTGGGCGCCGAGGTGGACACCAGTGGCATCTCCCACGGCGCGGGCTGCCCCGAATGCAACCAGACCGGCTACAAGGGCCGCACCGGCGTCTACGAGTTCCTGCAGATGACGCTGCCCCTGGTGGACGCCATGAGCGCGCAGGACCCCACCGCATTCTCCAAAGCCGCGCGCGAACAAATGGCCGGCAACACCCTGCGCCGCGACGCCGTGCGCCTGGCCTTGAGCGGACGCACCACCGTGGCCGAGGCCATGGGCGTGAGCGCCCAGGTCGATTGAGGCAGGGTGAACTGAGATGGGACGCTTCGTTTACAAGGCTCGCGGCCCCTACGGCCAGGTCGAAGGGGTGCAGGAGGCCGCGACCACCGCGCAGGTGGCCGCCATCCTCAAGAGCAAAGGCCTCATCCCGGTGAAGATCTCGGCCGATGCGGCCACCGCCGCCGCGCTCGCCAGCAACCTCGGCGTGGGCGGCAGCATGGTGGACCTGGGCAGCAAGCAAGGCGTGCAGCTGTTTGCGCCCAAGGTCGAACGCTCGGACGTGATGCTGTTCAGCCGCCAGATCCACACCCTGCTCAAGGCCGGCGTGCCCATCCTGCGGGCCCTGGCGGGCTTGCAGGAAACGACGACCAACCCGGCCATGAAGGCCATCATCCTGGACCTGCGCCGCAGCCTGGAGTCGGGCGTGGACCTGGCCACCTCGGTGGCCACCCACCCGAAGATTTTCGACAGCTTCTACGTCGCCATGATCAAGGTCGGCGAGGCCTCGGGCCAGATCGACCAGGTGTTCATGCGCCTGTACAAGCACCTGGAGTTCGAGCAGTTCATGAAGCAGCAGGTCAAGTCGGCCCTGCGCTACCCCAGCTTCGTCATCATGGCCATGGTCGGCGCGGTCACCGTCATCAACGTGATGGTGGTGCCGGCCTTCGAAGGCGTGTTCAAGACGCTGGGGGCCAACCTGCCGGTGCCCACGAAGATCCTGATCGCCAGCTCCAACCTCACGCTCAACTACGGTTGGTGGATGCTGGGCGGGTTGGCGGTGGCCTTCATGATTTTCAAACAGTGGATTGGCTCGCCGGAAGGCCGCATGGTCTGGGACCGCCTGCTCATCAAGATGCCCCTGGTCGGGCCCATCGTCACGCAGGCGGCGCTGTCGCGCTTCGCCCGCGCCTTTTCGCTGTCGCTGCGCAGCGGCGTGCCACTGGAGCGCGCCCTCACCAGCGTGGCGCAAACGGCCGACAACAAGTACATCAGCAGCCGCATCGACGGCATGCGCGAGGCCATCACGCGGGGCGATTCGCTCACCCGCGCGGCGGTGGCCACGGGCGTGTTCACACCCATGGTGCTGCAGATGCTGGCCATCGGCGAAGAGACCGGCATGCTCGACGAGCTGCTGGACGAAATCGGCGAGGTCTATGGCAACGAGGTCGAGTACTCCCTGAAAACCCTGGCCCAGCAGATCGAGCCCATCCTGGTGATCTTTCTGGGCGCAATCGTGCTGTTGTTGGCACTTGGCGTGTTCATGCCGATGTGGGAAATGGGCCGCGCCACCATCAAGCATTGATCGCACATGCCGAAAACCAAGACAGCTTTCATTTTTCTTCACCCGCACGAGGTCTTCACCATGCAACAACGTCGTCAAGCCGGCTTCACCATGATCGAACTGATCGTGGTCATCGTCATCCTGGGCATCCTGGCCGCCACGGCCCTGCCCAAGTTTTTAGACCTCAAGACCGACGCGCAGCAGTCGGCGCTGGAAGGCATGGCGGGCACGGCGTCCAGCGCCATGTCGCTGAACTACGCGGGCTGCTCCGCAACAGGGCACCTGACCACTGGCGCCAACGCTGCGAAGTGCACCAAGATCTCCAAGTGCGATGACGTTGGCACCATCTTGCAAGGTGGCTTGCCGAGCAAGTACAGCACGACGACCACGGCCGTGGCCACCAACGGCACGACCGCCTCTTGCGTCCTGTCGATGACGGGGTACACGCCAGCCACGCCGGTGACCTTCACCGCCATCGGCGCCGGCAACTGAGCCTGAGCTCGCGCAGGAGGCCGGGCCGCGGGTGCCGGGCTTTCTGCGCCGTTGATCAATTTTTTCAAAGCAGCCGGTCATATGCCTCGGTTACACACAGTTACCGGCTGGACAAGGGCCGAAGCCGCCAGCACAGTGGCGCTGTGATCCATGTCAAGCCAAGAGGTGCCAAGATGCGTGCGTTGTTCAAGCAAGTGCTGGGGCGGTTGAAGTCCGCCAGCAAAGGTGTGGCCTTCGGCCTGGCCTTGGGCTGCTGTGCAACGCTGGCGCAGGCTGCGGCCACCACCGCGGGCACGCTCAAGGTGCTGGTGCCGAGCCAGACGGGCTTCAGCCCGCAGGCTTACACCTCGGCCAACCTCAAGACGGTGGACTTCGACACCACCTTGTTGACGAACACGGCAGGCATCTCGCAAGGCAGCACCAGCACCACAGGCGGCGGCAGCTGGAGCACCACCACCACGGCCAGCCCAGCACCCACCGGCTTCGCGAACAAGTTCGCCCGCGTGGCCTCTGGCACCAGCGGCTCATCGCAAACGCAGCTCAGCTTCACCAACGGCACGGGCTACATCAGCTTCCTGTGGCACCTGGGCACCGGCGACAGCGACAACACCATCCGCATCAACCTGAGCAATGGTGACTACCGCACGCTCACGAACTGCCCGGACGCCACTGCGACCTGCGTGGGCGGCTACGACGACACCAATTTTTTCCAGAACTTCTTCAATTTCCTGTTCGGTTTGACGGGGTCGGTGGACCAGACCCAGTCGGTGCGCATCGTCTACACCCCGCCCGCAGGCGTGTCGGTGACCTCGGTGCAGCTCACGGCCATGCGCCATCAGGTGTGCGTGTTCTGGTTCTTGTGCTCCTGGGACAACCGCAACCTCAGCCTCGACAGCCTGAGCTACGACGACAACACCAACGGCGTGCCCCTGATGACGCTGGACCACGTCGAGGTGGTGGCCAACAACGCCTCGGGCCTGACCTGCCAGGCCAACACCTTCAAGGTGCGCGCCTGCGCCAATGCGGCCTGCACCTCGCTGTACACCAAGGGCGTGACGGGCAACGTCACGTTCACGCGCTCAGACGGCGGTGCCACGCGCACGGTGGCTTACAGCATCGCCAGCGGATCGGCCTACTCGGGTGACCTGTCGGTGAGCATGCCTTCCAACTGGGGCAGCGCGACCACCTGGAACACCGCCGCCACGTCGGTGCCTGCCGCGTCGTCGTCGTCGCTGTGCGCATTCGGCACCTTGGCGGGCAGCAACTCGTGCGCCTTCAAGGCCAACACCACGGGCTTGCTGCTGTCGCTGCCTGCGGGCGTTGCGGGTGACACCCAGACGCTGACCTCGACCCTGGTGTCCGAAGGCCTGTTCGGCGGCTGCACCTCGCCCCTGGGCTCGGGCAGCCTGACCTCCACCGTCACGGCCACCTACGGCGTGGCTGGCAACGTCACCTCGGCCACGCTGACCGGCACCGGCAGCAGCAGCACGGTCAAGACCCTGACCAGTGGCTCGGCCATCACGGGCCTGACCACCGCCATTTCCTCGGCCACTGGCATCAATGTGTTCAGCTATGCCGACTCCGGTCCCGTGCAATTGAACGTCGCTGTGACGGGGTTGACCGGCACCCTCAGTGGTTTGCTGGGCTTGAGCAACAGCGTGGTCACGTATTCGATCCCAGCGGCGTTCCGAGTAGAGCCTCTCATCAACGGCGTTGTCGTGTTGACGAACCCGAAGCTGGCTGCGGGCGCCGATTTCCAGGTGCGCATCACAGCCGTGAGCAAAGTCGGTGCCACGTTGAAGAACTTCGGGGTTGAACCGGGGCTTGCGGCCCTCAACCTTACCAAGCTGAACCTCAAGCCCCTGAACGCAGCGCTCAAAAACAATCCTGATCTTGCGGTGGGGCTCATCAAATTCAACAGTGGGATCTCGCTGGTGACCCTGTCGTGGGATGAGGTGGGCACACTGGACCTGGTGGCCACGCTGGCTGAGTACCTTGGCACGGGTCACTCGGTCGAAGGCAAGCTAACCGACACCGTGGCCAGCGGCCTGCGCCTGGTGCCTGCCCAGTTCGGCCTGAGCGCCTCGCCGCGTTGCTCGGCCACCGAGGGCGGCAGCAACATTGCCTTTGCCTACGCGGGCCAGCCCATCGACGTCACCGTCACAGCCCTGAACGCCGATGGCGTGATCACGCAGAACTACGACGGCACGGCCGCCACGGCCACTGACCGCCTGGCCAACAGCGTGAGCATCGCCCCAGTGTCCGGCGCCAACAGCGGCAGCTTCGGCAGCAGCAATGTGCTGGCCGCCACCGCCTTCGCCAATGGCTCGGGCAGCGGCACCATCACCTATGGCATGACGAACAAGCTGTCGGCGCCCGACACCGTCACCCTGACCGCCTCGGACGCCGACGTCAACAGCGTCAAAAGCACGCCTGCGGTGCTGGTGCGCAGCGGCCGCATCAAGCTGTCGAATGCATTCGGCTCCGAGAAGTCCGTGCTCGACATCCCCATGCAGGTGCAGTACTGGACTGGCAAGTCGTGGACGGCCTCCAACGACAGCTGCACCAACGCCACGGTGGTGACGACCGCCTCCCTCAAGCGCAATGCCTACAAGTCGCACGCTGGCACGGTGTCGTCGGCCTGGTCCACCGCGGCGTCGGCCGTGGCCCTGAGCGGTGGCGTGGGCAAGCTCACGATGACCGCGCCGGGTGCAGGCAAGACCGGCACCGTGGACGTCGAACTCGACCTGAGCGCTTCGGGCGCCAACCTGCCCTGGTTGCAGTCGCTGGACGACGCCTGCGGTGCCAACACGGTCTGCAACCCCAAGGCCCGCGCTTCGTTCGGGGTGTACTCTCCGGAATCGAAGAAGACCGTCAACATCCGCAATGTGTTCTGAGCCAGGACGACGCCATCTGAACCCGCTCGACCCCCGGTGTGGCCTCGGCTACACCATGGTCGAGCTGATCGTGGTGATCATCCTGGCGAGCATCCTGGCGGCGGTGGCCCTGCCCAAGCTGGACGTGGCCACGAATGTGCGCGACGACATCTGGCGCGATGGCCTGCTGTCCGGCCTGCGCTTTGCGCAGAAGTCGGCCGTGTCGCACCGCAGGCTGGTGTGTGCCACCGTCAGCGACACGCAAATTTCCCTGCAGATCGCCTCGGCCAACCCGGCCACGTCCTGCGACACCGACCTCGTCGGGCCGCGCAGCACCGGCGTGTTCGCCACCAGCGGCAACGGCAACACCAAGACGGCGGTGTCGCCTGCGGGCATCATTTACTTCCAGCCTGATGGGCGCACCACCAGCGACGGGGCCGGTGCCACCGTGGCCGCACGCACCGTGACCATCACGGGCGTGGGCGCCGCCATCGCCATCGCAGGGGAGACCGGCTATGCGGAGTGATGAGGCCCCGAACAAGGCCTCTGGCGCGCCGGTGTTCGCCGCACGCACGGCGCAGCGAGGCTTCACCATCATCGAAATGGTGGTCGCCATCGTCGTCATCGGCGTGGGCGTGGCGGGGCTGTTGTCGGCCTTCAGCATCAGCGTGCGCAACAGCGCCGACCCCATGCAGGTCAAGCAGCGCCAGGTGGTGGCCGACGAAATCATGGAAGAGATCTTGCTCAAGCCCTACAGCTCGACGGCGACCAGCGCGTCGGTCGGCTGTGCGCGCAACCAGTTTTACGACGTGGCGGCCTACAACGGCTACACCACCACGGGCAAGGTCTGTGACGTGGATGGCGTGGCGATCGCCGCGCTCAACGGCTACTCGCTGAAGGTCGATGTGGTGACGGCCACGCTCAACGGGGTGGCGGCGGCACGCAAGATCACCGTGACCGTGAGCCGCGGCAGCGACACCCACGTCCTGGTGGGCTGGCGCACGGACTACGCCTCATGAGCGGCGCCCGAGCGGCTTCACAGCGCGGCCTGACCATCATCGAGCTGGTGGTCGTGATGGTGCTGATCGCCGTGATCGCCGCGGGGGTGGCCTCCATCGTGGGCCCGAGTGTGCAGTCGTATGGCGCGGTCAAGCTGCGCGCCCAGATGACCGACGAGTCGGACACGGCGGTGCGCCGCATGGTCAACGACGTGCAGCGCGCCGTGCCCAACTCCATCCGTGCGCCCAATGGCCAGTGTTTCGAGCTGATCCCGGCGGTGGCCGGTGGCCGCTACCGGATGGCCGCGGACACCTCGCCTGGGCACGACACCGCGGGTTGTTCGCCCAGCACGACCTGTTCTGCGCCGCTGGACACCACCAAGTCCACCACCGTGTTCGACAGCCTGAGCACCTTGCCCCTCACGCCCACCACCGGGGACTGGATCGTTGTCAACAATCAGAACAGCAACGATGTCTACGATGGCTACAACCGCTCGGCCATCACCGGCTTCGCGGCTGCGCCTGCGGCCTGGATGGGCGCGCACCGCATCACCATCAACGCCAAGCAGTTCTCGCAGGGCTACGACGGTGGGCGCTACCTGGTCGTGCCCAACAACCAGCGCGCGGTCTTCTATGTCTGCAGTGGCGCCGATGGCAGCACCGACACCGCCGGCAACGGCAAGGGCGTGTTGTACCGACTGAAGAACTACGGCTTCAATGCGACCTACCCGACGGCTTGCCCGAGCGTGGTGGGCGCGGACGCCATCCTCAAGGGCATCGTGAGCTGCACCGTGACCTACAACCCGAACCAGGGCTCCACCCAGCAAAGCGGTTACCTGCTGCTGGACCTGGACCTGTCCCGCAATTCGGAGGCCGTTCACCTGACGATGGGTGCGCACGTCTCCAACGCGCCCTGAGCGCGCCGCTTCGAAAGCCCTTCGCCATGGCCATGCCCGTCCACGACCTGCACAGCCCGCGCCCGCCGCGCGCGTGGCGCCGTGCGATGGGGCGAGGGCGTACGCCAGCGGGTGGCTTCGGCGCCATCGCGGCCATGATCGTGCTGGTCTTGCTGGCCACGCTGGCCGCGGCCATCGTGCGCTTGAACTGGACGCAGCAAATGGGCAGTGCCCAGGACGTCAATGCCTCGCGCGCAGCGCAAGCGGCGCAGGCGGGCGTGCAGTGGGGCCTGTACCAGGCGCTCAAGTCCGGCTGGAAAACCAGCTGCGGCGCGGCCCAGACCCTGGACCTGCGCAGCGACACCGGCTTCCGGGTCACGGTGAGCTGTGCCTCGACCGATTACAGCGAGGGCGAGTCGGTGTCTGGCACGCCGCAGACCATCCGCCTCTACACGCTCACGGCCGTGGCCTGCAATGGCGCGGCCAATGCCTGCCCCGATGCCGGCTCGATCGCCAGTCCGGGCTACGTCGAGCGGCGTCAGGAAGTGCAGGCGGTGGACGCGCGCTGATCGTCGCCAGCCGCGGCATCGTCCTGCTGGCCCTGCGGCACCTCGGCGCTGTGCGCCATCAACAAGGCTTCGAAAGCCTCTTCCTTCATCGGGCGACCCAGGTGGTAGCCCTGGGCTTCGTCGCAGCCGTGCGCCTTGAGGAAATCGGCCTGGGCCTGGGTCTCGACCCCTTCGGCCACGATGCCCACTTCCAGGCGGTGGCCCATGGCGATCAAGGCGGCCACCAGGCGGCTGTCACCCCCTGATTGCGGCACGGCGCTCAGGAAGCTGCGGTCGAGCTTGAAGCGGTCCACCGGCAGCTCGCGCAGGTAGGCGAAGCTGGAGTAGCCCACGCCGAAGTCGTCGATGGCGATGCCCACGCCGAGGGTGCGCAGCTGGGTCAGCACATCGGCGGCGCGCAGCGATTCGCGCACCACCACGCTCTCTGTGATCTCCAGCTCCAGGGCGGTGGCGGGCAGGCCGGTGTCGGCCAGGGCGCGTGCCACGGTGTCGATCAGATCGGGCTGGTCCAGCTGCAGCGCGGACAGGTTCACCGCGATGCGCAGGGGCCAGCCACTGCGCGCGCGCCACTGCTGGGCCATGCTGCAGGCGCGCCGTAGCACCCACTCGCCCATGGGCACGATCAGGCCGGTTTCTTCGGCCAGCGGGATGAAGTCCGAGGGCGGGATCAGGCGGCCGCCGTGCTCCCAGCGCAGCAGGGCTTCGGCGCCGGTGATGCGGCCGCTGCGGCAGTCGAACTGGGGCTGGAAGTGCAGGCGCAGCTCGTCGCGTTCCAGCGCCTTGTAGAGGTCGTTTTCCAGCAGCAGGGTGTCGGGTGTGACGCTGACCATCTTGTCGCTGAACAGCTGCACGCGGTTGCGGCCGCGGCTCTTGGCCTGGTACATGGCCAGGTCGGCGTGGCGCATCAGCGTGACGGCATCGCTGCCGTGCTGCGGGTAGAGCGCCAGCCCGATGCTGGGCGTCACGCGCAGCTCGTGGCCGTCCAGGCGCAGCGGTTCGGCGAATTGCTCCATCACCTTCTGGGCCACGCGTTCGCCGTCTTCGATGGCGGTGATGCAGGGCAGCAGCACCACGAACTCGTCGCCACCCAGGCGCGCCACGATGTCCGAAGTGCGCATGGCCTGGCGCAGGCGGCGTGCCACTTCGATGAGCACGGCGTCCCCCAGGTGGTGGCCCAGACTGTCGTTGATCTTCTTGAAGCGGTCCAGGTCCAGGAACATCATGGCCATGAAGTGGCCTTCGCGCTCGGCCGCCACCAGGCTGTGCTTGAGCTGCTCCTGCAGCATGTTGCGGTTGGGCAGGCCGGTCAACGCATCGTGCAGGGCCATGTGCTGGACCTGGTTCTCGGCCTCGCGGCGCGAGGTCACGTCGTGGGCCATCACCAGGTAGCCGCTTTGGGCGCCGTACTCGCTGCTCATCTCGGTGATGAGCAGCTCGGCCAGCAGGCTGGAGCCGTCCTGGCGCACCAGCGTCCACTCGGCGGCCAGCCCAGGCGAGGCCTGTGCCACATGGTTGAGCACGTCCAGCGTCTGCACCGCCTGGCCCAGCCGCATGGTCAGCAGGCGGGCGCGCTCGGTCACCTGTTGTTCATCGAAAAACCGTTCGATGGAGAAGCGCCCGACCAGCTGATGGGCCTTGTAGCCCAGCAGGTGCTCGCCCGCCGGGTTGACCGTCTGCACGACGCCTTGCTGGCTGAGCACGAAGATGGCGTAGGGCGCGTTGTGCACGATCACACGGCGCATCTCATCGACTTCGTTGAGCTGGCGGTGCGCCTCCATGACGGCGTGCTCCGCCGCTTGCTGGGCGCTGAGGTCGCGCACCACGCCGATGTACTGGCGCAGGCCGTTCAGGGCCATGGTGCTGATGGACAGCTCCAGCGGGAAGCGCTGGCCACCTGCGCGCAGGCCCTCGGTGTGGCGCCCCAGCCCGTCCATGCCCACGCGCTGCGTCTGCAGAAAGCCCTCGACGCGCATGCCCGCTTCCTGCGAGCCCGCCTCTGGCAGCAAGAGCTTGAGGTGCTGGCCCACGATGGCCGATTCGCTGTGCCCGAACATGCGGCACACCGCCTGGTTGACGCTGAGGATGCGGCCCGAAGGCGCCACCGTCAGGATGCCGTCCACGGTGTGGTCGACCACCGAGCGCAGGCGCTGCTCGCTGTCGCGCGCCTGCTTGCTCATGAGCTGGGCCATCTCGGCGGCGCGTGCATGCCGGCTGGCGGCGCTGCGCATCATCAGGCACAAGATCAGGGTGAAGCTGCTGCCGCCGAGCAAGAGCGCCAGCGGGTAGGTCTGGGCCACGGCCCGCACGGGCGCCCGCGTGAACTGCAGTCGCCAGTGGCGGCCGCCCACCTCCAGCGTGTGCACCTGCACATCGCTGGGGTCGCTGTCGGCCGAGGGGGACAGGGCCTTGGACAGGCGCGCGCTGTCGAACAGCGTCGGGGTGTCGGCGGCCGGGTCGTCGATGCGCAAGTGCAGGTGCTGCCAGACGGCCCCGTTGTCGGCCTGGGCCACCAGGTCACCGATGCGGATCGCGCCGCTGACCAGGCCCTGGAAGGCCGCGCGGCGACCCGCCACGGTCTCGGGGTGATCGCCATGGCGGTACACGGGCAGCCGCACGACCAGGCCCAGCGGGTCTTTGCCACCCTGGATCAGCTGGATGGGGGGCGACACCTGCATGGCGCCAGTGTCGCGGGCCTTCTCCATCAGCTCGCGGTGAATGACGTTCTGGGCCGGATCGAAGCCGAAAGCGCTGCGGTTGCGCGCCATCGGCTCCAGGTAAGCGATGGGCAGGTAGTCCGCGCGCTCCCCGGCGGGGTGGACGCGGAAGTCCGGGTAGCCCTCGGGCACAACGCTGCGGTCGTTGCGCATCTGTGCCTCGAAGGCGGCTTTCTCGCTGTGCTTGAGCAGCGGGGCGTACTGCACGGCCAGCAGCGCCGGGTACTCGCTCTCGGCGCGCAGGTTGCGGTAGTGCTCGTGGAAGGTCTTGCGCGACACCTGCCCGTTGACGGCAAACATCGACTGGAAGCTCACCAGCACGTCCAGGTGGTGGTCCACCAGCTGGTCGAGGTGCAGGGCGAGCTCGCGCGCGTCGGCCGCGAAGGCGGCGTCGGCGTCGTGCTGGAGGCGCTGTCCGGCGTGCCACCAGCCCAGACCGCTGAGCAGCAGGCCGGCCAGCAGCACCAGCCACGAAGCCTGCTTCCAGCGCAGCGATTCTTGTTGGGTTTCTTGAAATTCCGACTGCATCCCGATCCTCGGACAAGGGGCGACCATCCCCACGGTGTGGCAAGGCGCGTCCTCGGGTATCGGCGGGTGGCGATCGGTCTTGATGCCCGCATGTCGCGGCAGGGCCCCTGTGCCGCGAAAGTGGCCCCAGGTTCGTGCGTTAGGTCAC
>Ga0265316_10000175_pt1 | contig 72559 bp, 51 predicted proteins | sample 4522metaG_FD_202092 | JGI IMG/M metagenome (GOLD analysis project Ga0265316, IMG submission 202092) | Rhizosphere microbial communities from Carex aquatilis grown in University of Washington, Seatle, WA, United States - 4-5-22 metaG | ecosystem: Host-associated > Plants > Roots > Rhizosphere >... | reverse complement strand
GTTCGTTCATGCTCATCAGCTCGGTCGGCGGCAACCCCTGAAGCGGCAGATTGGAAAGCACCACGATGAGCTTGTGTGGTCCTTCAAGTGGCCGGATACGAAAAGCTGCCTGGGTCATTTCACCTTCGCGCAGCCGTTCGTAGAATGCCTTCAGGTCTGGGTCCGCATATGACTTAACCCTTGCTGCCCAGCTCTTGCCGGGTGTGCTGGTGAGGTAGTACGGCCTGGTTTGCTCAATTGGAGTTCGGGGAATCTCCCTACCGAAAAGCAAATCCGCCTGAAGACCAACATCAACAAAATCTGGTTCAGCCGCGCCCACAAGCACCAAGGTGTGGCAGCCTTCAAAGGCCCTACTTCCACGGACGCCCCAGTAGTGTCCGGTTATGATCTGAGTGGGCAGATTGAGCGAAGCAACCACATTGTCGCGACCAATGACAGCAAAGCCATCAGCACCAAGGTTGGCTCTATTCTTGTAGAGCGCATCGATGATGGTCTTGACCTGGTCTGTCTTGGTTCCGGAAAGGAAACTCTGGTTCGGCAGCCGCTCATCACAGATTTGCCAGACCTGGGCCACCATTTTGGCGTTGGCCTCATCCACTTCAATCTGGCGGCGCGGGAAGATGGGGCGATACAGCCTTTCTGGACCAGTGGCATCCAGAACAACTACAGGCAGGTTGCTCGTGAACTTGTGTAGCTTCCGCCATGTCAGGACATCCCGGCCTACGACCAGCATCTGGGTCAGCTTGTTGGGCTTCTCTTTCAGTGCTGACAGGATATTGATCAGCGGCAAAGAAGGAAGGGTCTCAGGCGGCAGGGCTCCCACAACCTCGTAGTAGCGTTGCTGGAAGGTCTTGAGATTGATGGACCGGGCAAGGGCAGCCGCTCGCGGGTTCTTGAAAGCAGTGACCGTGTCCTGCAGGGTTGCCTTTGCCAGTGCTTCCAGTATCGGTTCAAGCTGGCCTGCGTATTCGGTAAGCTGATGCCGCACGAATCCGATGGCGTCCTGGAGGTTCTGATGGCCTATGGTGACCCGCTCGAAAACATGGTCCAGGAAGTCCTCGTCGATGATGACCACCTTGGCTTGGTGAAGGAGATGGGGCAGCTGGGGAAGGTGAAGCCAGGCGGAAGCGGCCACGATGGTGGTGTGGGGCTGGGGATTGAACTGTCGATAGTACTGGCAACTATCAAAGCGATTCGTGTACCGGGGACACTTGATGCACACCCGTGACTCCACCAGACCTGCGGGTCCACTCTCCCCCAATTTCTCGATGTCCACCTTGCAACCTGGCTCCTCACACGCCTTCTTCCTTGGATGGATTTCAACCAGCTCTGGTCGTTTGTATGGTTGCTCTACACCGGCCTGGGCTGCAATTCGCTCAGCATCAGCCAGCTCTTGCGGCGACAGGTCTGCTTGCAGGTCCGAAAGAAGTTTCGAGAATTCCTTACGTCTTGTTGTGAAAACGGCGGCGGGAACAAGGGCAAATTGACGAAGGATGCGGTAGGTCTTTCCTATGCCTGGAGCACCAGCAGACTGGAAAACCAGATCAGGGTTCCCCAGAGTTCTGGCAAGGTGCACCCCGGTGAAGTGAGTCAGGTCCTCACGAGCACCATTCAACTGGGGACCGACGGTTGTAAGAAAACCACCATCACGTCGCTTGGAATCTTTCCAGCTCACCTCCTCTAATGCAGATGTGCGACCGAGCTGAATGGCAAGGTCAACATCGCAGTTTCCAGAACATGGGCACGACTGCAAGATGTCGCGCACGAACTTGTGTGACGGGACCACCTTGGCGTACTTGGGGTCGTGCAGCTTCTCCTGCAGACCATCCAGGATTCGATCTGTCCTGTTGGCATCAGGCCCACCTGAAAAGACCATCCTTCCCCAGCTTCGCAGGGTGGTCTCTATTTCGTCCCAGGACCAACCATCTCGGTCCATCTTGAGCGCGAGAGCAAAGGCTGCATCGGAGCGCTTCCCCTTTGCCGGCTTCGTGTGGAGGATTTCTTGATAGCCAGTACACCAGTCGGTGATGCGTTCATCAAGGGGACCCAGGTTGCCGATTTCGATCTTCTCAGCAGGCCCCTGTTGGACCGGTGGTTGCCATGCGTGCAGATGTTCTGCAAGGGTGGTGCACACACCACCTTGATGAAGGAGTCGTCGTGGACGCCAGAACTTCTGGTCGAACTTCGTGTTCAACGTGCCCGCCAACCCCATGAACTTGGCAACATCGAGCGGGTCAAGTGTGGCCACTTGGTCCAATCCTTGATCTGCAAGACGCCTCTTCATTTCGGCATGGAAGGACCTGATTGCATCCTCCTGGTAGACACCCAGGGGCAGCCGGGCTAGCAGATAGGCTCCATGACCGGAGTCGAAAATCGAAGCCTCAGTCAGCAACGGCTCGCTCGCCAGGAGTTGCTCGGCAGCTGAAAGGACGGCTCTCCTATCCGAGTCTGTTGTCTTGTCTCTCTCCTTCAGGGGGTCCAGATCGAAGAAGACATTGATGAAGCTGACGATGTCCCGCTTGTTGGGCCACTCCCTGCTGAGCACCATTCGGTTCTTGCCGTACCGAAGGGCCTCTTCGGACAAGGGATTGGGGCCGACGAAGAAACTCAGCCTCGGGTTCTCACGGTGAAGCCTCCGCAGGTCGTCGATTGCTTTGTTGTACTTGCTGGGCTCGAAAACACCGACGTACCACAGGTCTGGGGGCTCCGTGCGGAACGCACCAAACTTGGTAACGCCCACTCCGCGATGACCAAGAAGCTCAAGGTGAGCAAGGGCCTCAGCCCAGTCGTACGTGATGGTGATGGGTTTGCTCATGTGCGCAGCTCAACAACTTCACGATGAAGATACACCTGGCACACCTAGATCACCTGCCACACCCGCCACCGTGACCGTGTTGCTCATGGTGATGGCGGGCGCAAACACCAACACCGCCTCCACCAGGGCACCACCATCAAGACCAGCACCACGGCCACCAGTACCACCATGCCCATCACCTGGCTGCAGCTCAAATGCTGCTGCTTGTCCTGGTGCATTGGTCTGGCCATCCCAGGTCACCGTAGTGTCGCCCGTCATCATCATCATGGAGAAGCGGAGGAGGGGGTTGCTGGCAGCCCGTCGCCCGCTTCCAGAATGGGGCGGCGGGTGAAAAAAGGCCGAGAACTGGCACTTGAAACAATCTCTGGTACCTTGAAAACCAGTATGTCCCCAGAACGTTTCCATAACGTTCTTTTCCCCAAGCCCGGTTGTGAGAGAAGACGCGAAAACAGCACCCTTTGGGAGCTGATTTTGTCTTCCATGGTCTCCGGCTTGCCTTTGCCAAAGGTGAGCCATGGACCCCCTCCGGTCTGATGACCAGCACCCTGTAGAGGATGCTCTGGCCACGGCTCTCGCCGCCGTAGCGGCTGCCGCTGCCAAGGGTCCCGAAGCCCTGGCCGGGGCGAACAAAGCGCTTGCGTCTGCTGCCCAGGCCGAGGACGCTCATGGAGCTACATCGCTCCTTGATAACGCAATAGTCGACGACGATGCAGGCGGCGTGTCCAACCCGAAAGGACACGACGCAATGAAGATATTTGGACCGTATCCCCACAAAAAGAGATGGCGGATCTTAATCCGCCTCGGGTCTGAACAGCAGGCTCGAAGCTTCGATACGGAAGCCGAGGCGAAGGCCGAGATACGCAAACTTAGAATCGAGGCACACAAGCAAGCCGGGCTCGCGGTGGGAAAGGCAATCGACGCCTACGCCGAACAGCTCCGACGAAACGGCGTTCGGGAGAGGTCGATAGACACCACCTGCTATCGACTACGAAAGCTCTTCGAGCCCGTTCTCCTGGTGCCTTTGGCCACGGTGACGCCCGCTCAAGCGAGGGAGCTCTTCACGAAGCTAGAAGGCTCGGTGGATAGCCGGCGAAACATCCTCAACCAAGCAAGGACGTTCTGCCGGAGGTCGAAGGAAAACGAGTGGACTGACTCGATCCTTCTCGCCGACGTCAAAGGCGAAGGGAAGAGGCATTGCGGGAAACAGAAGCTTACCGTCGACGAGAGTCGAAAGTTCCTAGCCGCGTGTCTCGATCTCGCCGCCAGCGCGAACCCGAAGAAGCAAACGGAGGGCGTAGGGGCGGCGATGGCTTTGGTGTTCGGAATGCGAGCGTCAGAGATCACGAGCCTTCAGGTGCGCGACCTCGACGCGGGAGGAACCATCATCCGAATCACCCATGCCAAGAGCCAAGCGGGAATCCGAACCCTACAAGTTCCCGAGTGGTTTCGGCCGCACCTACAGCGGCTTGCCGAGGGGAAGGAACACACCGAACTATTGGTGGGTCACGACCGAACTTGGCTGCACAGGAACGTGCGGGCCATCTGCCGAAAGGCAGGAATCACCGAAGCACCACCGCACGGCTTGCGTGGAACCCACGCCGACCTTGCACTCTTGGCGGCGGCGACGCCGCTCTCGGTGAGCAAGGCACTCGGGCACGAATCACTAACCACCACGTATCGACACTACGCCGACGAAGGTATCACCCAGAGACGAGAGCACGAGCGGGCAGTTGAATCCCTCGCCCCGCCGAAACCACAAGAGACCGAACCAGCGGCGGCCACCGGTGCCGCCTCCAGGCTCCCGAACTAGCGGGTAACTGAAAAATAGTTACCCCGGAGTTACCCGCCCCCGTTTGGGGGTGATTTTGGGAAACAACGAGCCAGAGCCGAGAAGAAAAAGCCTATAAAAACAGGGCCTTTTGAGTGCGGGAAGGGGGACTCGAACCCCCATGTCTTTCGACACCAGATCCTAAGTCTGGCGCGTCTACCAGTTCCGCCATCCCCGCGTCGGGCGAACGCTATGGTAGCAAACTCATGGCGTTGATGGTGAGACGATCCGGCAGACGAGGCGGCAGGGGATCAACCGTGCGCGTGAGACGGGAAAGGACGTCGTATAGCAAGATCGTCGCGCAGCTCGGGCTCGAGTTCCATGAAGGCATCGTCGGGCTCTGCACCCAGCGCGTCCAGCGCCTTGCTGGTTGCGCGCCGTTACCGTCAGCGCTGACCGCGCCCGTGTCCCCTTGATCGCCGGACAAGCCGTGGGCGGTTTGGTGCTCTCGGCACCGTGTGCTATTCAGTTTCTCTTCCCAAGGTGACCATGCAACATCTCGGCCTCGGCCCCACTGACCTGCCGCAAGTCCTTGTTCCGGTGCTTGCGAGCTTCCGTCAAGAATTCGGCGAGCCAGCCGTGGTCGTGCGTTCGCCGGGCCGGGTGAACCTCATCGGCGAGCACACCGACTACAACCATGGCTTCGTGCTGCCCGCGGCCGTGGATCGCGGGATCGCCATGGCAGTCAGAGCCCGTTCTGATCGTCGCTACGTTTTGCACGCTTTGGACTTGGATCGGCGACTCGAAGGGGATCTGATGCAATTGGCTCCCCATCCCGAACGCTGGCCCAACTATCTGCTGGGCGTCCTCGATCAACTGCAGAAGGCCGGACATCTTCCGGGCGGCTTCGAGCTGGCATACGGCGGCGATTTGCCCATAGGCGCCGGCATGAGCAGCAGTGCCGCCTTGGAGTGCGGTCTCGCTTTTGCGCTAAACGAACTCTTTGGCCTCGGTCTGGACCGCCTCACCATGGCGAAACTGTCTCAGGCGGCGGAGCACAGCTTCGTCGGCGTGAAGTGCGGCATAATGGACCAGATGGCGAGCCTGATGAGCCAGAAGGATCACGTGATGATGCTGGACTGCCACGACCTCTCGTTCCGGTTCGTGCCCTTCCGCAGTCAGGTGAAGATCTTCCTCTGCGACACCCAGGTGGAGCGTGCCCTGGCCGACAGCGGCTACAATCAGCGCCGGAACCAGTGCGAGGCGGGCGTGGCGTTGTTGCAGAAATACGCCCCGCATGTCCACAGTCTTCGCGATGTGAGTCTGCAACTGCTCGACGCCCATCGTGCCGAGCTCGACCCCATTGTCTATCGCCGCTGTCGCTATGTGATCGAGGAGAACCTGCGGGTCATCGCCGCCTGCGCTGCTTTGGAAGGCGAGGATTTGCCGGCCTTCGGTCGCCTGATGAATCAGAGCCACCAGGGTCTTTCCAAGGCATACGAAGTGAGTTGCCCTGAGCTGGACGTGCTGGCTGAAGCCGCCGCTGCTCTTCCCGGCGTGCTGGGTGCGCGCATGATGGGCGCCGGCTTTGGCGGATGCACCATCAACCTTGTGCAGGCCGGCCAGGAAGAGGCGTTCGTGCAAGGCATGGCCCCCGCCTTTGCCAAGATCGGCAAGACCCCGAAGATCCACAGTTGCGCCCCCCATGGCGGTACGGAGCGGCTGTGATGGAACCCAGACAATATCCCCATCGCCGTTTCAATCCGCTCACTGGCGAATGGGTGTTGGTGTCGCCCCACCGTCTGCTGCGGCCCTGGCAAGGGAAGGTGGAGCGTCTGCCCGAAGAGCAGCGTCCCCGGTACGATCCCAACTGCTACCTATGTCCTGGCAACGCCCGCGCGGGTTCTGCGCGCAATCCCGCCTACCAAGGTACTTTCGTCTTTGACAACGATTTCGCCGCCCTGCTGCCCGAGGCCGCCGCCTTTCCCGGCGAGGCGAGCCCGCTTTTCCGCAGCGAGGGAGAGCCTGGCCGTTGCCAGGTGGTCTGCTTCAGTCCCCGCCACGATCTCAGCCTGCCCGAACTGAGCGTTGCGGAGATCGCCTCGGTGATTCGCATCTGGACCGATCAGACTCGCCGGTTGCTGGAAGATCCCGGTATTGCCCATGTTCAGGTTTTCGAGAACAAGGGCGAGCTGATGGGCTGCTCCAACCCGCATCCCCACAGTCAGATCTGGGCCACGTCCCACACGCCCAACGAAGTCGAGAAGGAACTCGAACATCAACGCTCATACCGCGAGCGCCACGCTTCCTCGCTGCTGCTCGACTATCTGGCACAAGAGCAACAGCGCAACCAGCGCATCGTGTGCGCCAATCAGCATTTCACCGCCCTGGTGCCCTACTGGGCTGTGTGGCCCTTCGAAACGCTGGTGCTGCCCCATCGTGCCTGCGCACGCCTGACCGACCTCATCGAGGGAGAGATCGACGCCCTGGCGGATCTGCTCAAGCGCCTGACCACCCGCTACGACAACCTCTTCCAGTGCAGCTTCCCCTATTCCATGGGTTTTCACCAAGCGCCGAAGACGGAAGGCGTTGGTGACTTCCAGCTTCACATGCACTTCTATCCCCCGCTTCTGCGCAACTCCACCGTGCGGAAGTTTCTGGTTGGTTTCGAAATGCTGGGCATGCCCCAGCGCGATCTCACACCCGAACAGGCGGCGGACCGCCTGAGGGAACTGAGCGAGGTCCACTACAGGCAGACCGTCTGACAGATTCGTTCGCTTGTCGAAGACGGACAATGCTGGTAGGAGTGCGGCCAGCCAGACTTGAGTTGGCTTGATCTCTCACCAAGGGGACGGAGACATGCGAAACACAGTGACGACTTTTCCCACGATCGGGGCATGGATTGGGTGCTTGGCATTGGCTGTGGCAATCGCGAACTGCAACAGCGGGACGTCGAGCGGAAACCAGAATACAGGCGGGCATCCAGCCACGGGTGGTTCGGCCAGCGCGGGTGGATCGTCAGCGACAGGTGGTTCCCCGGTCACGGGTGGATCGTCAGCGACAGGTGGCTCGCCGGTCACGGGTGGATCGTCCGCTACGGGTGGCTCTCCGGTGACGGGCGGATCATCGTCGGCCACGGGCGGTTCTCCGGTGACGGGCGGATCATCGTCAGCCACGGGCGGTTCTGCGGTGACAGGCGGATCTTCGGCCACGGGCGGATCTTCGGCCATGGGCGGATCTTCGGCCGCAGGCGGTTCCTCGGCCGCAGGTGGCTCGTCAGCGACGGGCGGTTCTTCAGACACCGGTGGCTCCTCGGCCACAGGCGGAACCACGGGATCCGGCGGGGCAACCAGCTCGGGCGGAGCCACCAGCTCAGGCGGGGCAACCAGCTCGGGCGGAGCGACCAGCTCGGGCGGGGCAACCAGCTCGGGCGGCACCATTTCCCAGGGCTGCGCTGCAACGGTGACCCCCACCAACGGCACGGTTACGGATTTCTCTGACTTCAACACCACGACCGGCAAGTGGGGGAATACGTCGGGGCTCTACGGTGCGGACTTTGCATACGCCAGCACCAATGCGACCATGACGGAAGCGATTAGCCCCACCAACCAGAATCTTCACATCACCGGAACGCTCTCTTCGGGGGACTACGCGGGAGCCGGACTGAGCTTCTACACTTGCGCAGATGTCAGCACGTTCAGTTCTATCTCGTTCACCCTGGCGGGCTCGGCGCCTGGGTGCGACCTCGAGCTGCAAGTCCAGACTTTCAACCAGGTTCCCACGACAAATACCCCGCCAGGCGGTTGTGTTTCCAGCTGCTACGGCTTCCCATCAAAGGGCAGGGTCGCGATTCCGTCGTCGACTGCGACCACAGTGACCACGGCATTCAGCGCCCTGAGCGGTTGGACTGCGGCGGACGCCACCCAAGTCGTTGGCATCCAGTTCCAGTTCTCGGTGCCTCAGGTTGCCGATGGTGGCACCGCGACCTCGTGCGCGGTTGACGTCACAATCGATGACGTGAAATTCGGACCCTGAAATCCCATCAGGGCTTGGCCGGCAGGGAGCCGGCTGGCTCGTTTCCCAGGGGATCTTCACCCGGCCGGGGCAACCCGAGCAGCCGGGGTCTTGTGCAGTCACGCGTGTGACCTGCTGCATCCGAATGCTGAAGCTCCAATTGACCTGCGGCTGTCAGTCTCAGAAAACTGAGGGGCTTGTCCCGAAAATCGCTGTCTTTCTCGTCTGAGGCGCTGGCGCGGAGATTGCTTCATACTGGTGTCAGATGCGTATGTTCGGCACGACGCTCGGTGTCTTCTTCTTCAGCGGGATTATTCCGCTGGCGCCGGTGTCTGTCTTCGCCCAGGGGTCCGGGTCTACGTCAACCCAGACTCTCACATCGGAATATCAGCGGCTGCGTGCGGACCTCGATCGGCTCAACGCTGAGGTCGCTGCGCTCAAGAGTCGCGGGCGCAGCGTGCGCACGGACTACCTTTTGCGCGACAAGATGGCAGAGGCCGAGGCGGTCGCGCGCAGGGTGACGGCTGCGGAAGCTCGACTGCGCGCCGTCCGTGGGCCCTTGCCGGTTGCTGAGCCTTTTGCGGGCACGGTGCAGACGCCGGCCGCCACGTCCCAGGATGGCGCGGTCGAATTGGAGGCCAAGGCTGACCTCTTGTCCGATCAGGCGCGTCGTTTTCGTGGTGAAGCCGAAACCTTGGCGCGCACAGCGGAACAGATCCGAGCTCGCCAGGCTTTGCGCCGCCGCGCCGGAGCGTGGGACCGCGACCCACTCGCCGGCTTCGAAGCATCCAAGCGAGTCGCGGTCATCCCGGCTCAGACTTCACACAGCACGGTGGTGTCTGGCGGCGACTCCAGCGGAGCTTCGGCGGCAACACGCGGACCCGGAACCTCGAGCAGTGACGTTGCTCCGAAATCGAGCACGAGCAGCCCCACGACAGCCTCGACCCCGGCCGAACCGGTCGCCTCGGTCGTGGCTTCTCCCCCATCTTTTGCCATCGTGGCTGGCGGCTCCATTCCAGGCGCTGGGCCTACTACCTCCGCGGCAGCGCCCTCGGCCAGTCACCCGCTGACTGCGTCGGCGCCGCTTTCGACGGATTCAGCATCCAAGGCGGGAGTGCAGCAGCGGACTCTGCTCGATCCCGCCACGCTCGCAGGCATTCGCAACAGCCTCAGCCAGGCCGGCTCGCTCTCAGATCCCGACGTGGTGGATGCCGCGGCGATTGCGCTGCGCAACCACGCCCAAGCCTTGGACGAGCAGGCACGCCGCCTTCGCGCTCGGGCCAGCCAGTAGTGATCGAGATCGCACTCTCTTGGAGGGACCTGCTTCACGCAGCGCGAGTTCGGGCTAGTATCACCTCGGATGCGGCTCACCCTCTCTCTGGTTGTGCTGACCTTGCTTGGCGCGTGCCCCTGGGCGCGTGCTGACCCGGCTCGCTACGATCTGCGCGTGGAGTTGGGCACCGAGTACGACAGCAATCCTGACCGGGCCGAGCAGATCGCGAATTTTCCGCCGCCTCTACCGCAGGCCGGTGCTTCCCCGCTTGCGCGCTTGGTGGCCTCGGGCAACTGGGCCTCGGCCCTGGGACAGAATGGCGCCCTCGCTTTGTCAGGGGCCGTGGCAGGCAAGCGTTTCTTCGACGAGGCCGCGCGCGGTGACGATGTCTTGGTCGCCCAAGCGGGCGCAAACGGCACGCTCCGCGTGGCAGGGAGGACCATCCTTGGTGTGGCGGGCGGCTACTACGATGCCTTCCAGCGCGGTCCGGTTGACCGGCGTGACTTTCGTTCTCTCGCGCCGACTCTGCGCATCGAGCAGGGATTCGCCCGCGCCGCACAGTTCACGTTGGGGGGCGGCTATCGCTGGTTCACCTTCAAGTCCGACGACAACTTCAGCTTTGCCGGACCCACGGCTTTCTTGGCCGCACGTCAGATGTTTCCCGGCAACCTCGATCGGGGCGAGGCGGACTGGGAATGGACCGCAGGCGCCAGTTTGGAATGGCGTGGCTTCGAGGGGCTGGCATGTACCAACGACACATGCACGGCCGAGTCTTCGTCTCCGCCACACCGACTGGATCGGTTTTGGGTGAGTCACGTCGAGCTGACGCGCACAACCACGTTTCTGCTGGCAGCCGGCGCTGCGCTCCACCTCAACCAGTCGAATAGCTATGGCGAGGGGTTGGTGCGGGGCGTGTTTCACGCGCGCGCCGTGGTGCCCTTGCCGTGGGCGCTGTCATTTTCCTCACGAGCGGACTTGGTGGCGACCCACTACTGGAATTCCCTGCTTCTGCCGCAGGCGGCGCAGGACCCGAACGCCGGCGCGCCTCTGGTCAGCGTCGAAGACGAAAACCGCAGCACTTTGCGCATCGAAGTGGCGCGCCCCCTCGGGCAGGGCTTCGAGATCGGGGCTCGCTACGTCATCTACAGCAGCTTTCCGGGCGGGGGCTCGGTCGACTACCGCCGGCAGACCGCCTTGTTGTACCTGGCGGTCTTTGACGAGCGTTGACTTTGGCAGATCTTTTTTCGTTCGCGGCTACGATCGCCATTGACTTCGAGGGGGGCGAGGACCAAGGATAGCCTCCCGAGTTGAGGAACGATTCGTCACCTGGAACTCGGGACCCGCACCGACGGTACGTCGGCTGCAGGCTTCCGGAAGGAGGTCGCTCTTGATGGCCACCGGAAGTAAAACCCCTCCCAAGCGGACGAAGTTCATCTTTGTCTCAGGCGGCGTGGTCTCGTCGCTGGGCAAAGGGCTGGCTTCGGCCTCGATAGGCTCGCTGCTTGAGGCGCGTGGCCTCAAGGTCACCATCCAGAAACTGGACCCGTATCTCAACGTCGATCCGGGAACCATGAACCCCACGCAGCACGGGGAGGTTTTCGTCACCGACGACGGGGCGGAGACCGACCTCGACCTGGGGCACTACGAGCGCTTTCTCTCGCGGCGCATGTCCCGCCTGAACAACGCAACCTCGGGGCAGATCTATCAGACGGTTATCCAAAAGGAACGGCGCGGGGAATATCTGGGCGGCACCGTACAGGTGATCCCGCACGTGACCGATGCCATCAAGGCGCGCATCCTGGAATGCGCCGAGGGCATGGACGTGCTCATTGTCGAGATCGGTGGCACCGTGGGCGACATCGAGTCGCTGCCCTTCCTCGAGGCCGTTCGCCAACTGCGCTTCGAGCTGGGCCACCAGAACGTGATTTCCGTGCATGTCACGCTGGTGCCCTATATCGCCGCTGCGGGAGAGCTCAAGACCAAGCCCACCCAGCACTCGGTCATGAAGCTGCGTGAGATCGGGATCCAACCCGACATCCTGCTGTGCCGGTCGACCAAGCCCATCGGCACGAACCTGAAGCAGAAGATTGCGCTCTTCACCAACGTGGCGCCGGATGCGGTGTTTTCCGCCGAGGATGTGCCCTGCATCTACGAAGTGCCGATCAGATTCCTCAAACAGGGAGTGGACGAGAAGATCGCGGAACTGCTCAACATCTGGTCGCGCGCTCCCGAGGTGACCGGCTGGGAACGCGTGGTCGAGGCCATGCGCAGCCCACAGACTGAGGTCGAGATCGCCTTGGTCGGCAAGTATGTTGAGCTGGGCGAGTCGTACAAGAGCCTCAACGAGGCCATCATGCACGGTGGGATCGCAAACGCCTGCCGGGTGAACCTGCGCCACGTCGACTCCGAAGAGATCGAGCGCAAGGGCACTTCCTCTCTCGACACCGCCGACGGCATCCTGGTCGCTCCCGGCTTCGGGACCCGCGGCACAGAGGGCAAGATCATGGCCGCCCGCTACGCGCGCGAGCGCGCGGTGCCGTACTTCGGCATCTGCCTGGGCATGCAGATCGCAGTCATCGAATTCGCGCGCAACGTGGCGGGCCTGCGCGGGGCCAACTCGACCGAGTTCGAGCCCACGCCGGCCCACCCGGTCATCGACCTTCTGCCCGAGCAGCGAAACATCGTGGACAAGGGCGCTACCATGCGGCTGGGCGCGTGGCCGTGCATTCTCCGGCCCGGTACGCGCGCCGAGGCGGCGTACGGGGCCAACGAGATCTCAGAGCGGCACCGTCACCGCTACGAGGTCAACAATGATTATCGTGACAGGCTGGTGGCGGCCGGGTTGTTCATCTCCGGGGCTTCGCCCGACGAGCAGCTGGTCGAGATGATCGAACTGCACAACCACCCGTATTTCGTGGCTTGTCAGTTTCACCCCGAGTTCAAGTCACGGCCGCAGCAGCCGCACCCGCTCTTCCGGGCTTTCATCGGCGCCGCGATGCAAGCCCGCGCGGACAAGCGGCGGCATACAGCGCAGACCGCAGCCGATTCGGCTCCACAGTCACTCGCGTAGTCAGCCTTCCCGCGCCGCCAGTCCCTCGTGAGCTAGCAGCCAGCGTTTGCGACGGAGGCCTGAAGAGTAGCCGCCGAGCTTGCCGCCTGCCGCGAGCACGCGATGACAAGGAATCAGAATGGGAAGTGGGTTGGCGCCGATGGCCTGACCCACTGCTTGGCTCGCACCTGGTATGTGCAGCCCTCGCGCGATCTCGCCGTAGGTGGTCGTCGTGCCCAGCGGGATGGCGGCGAGGCGGCGCCACACTGCCTTCTGGAATTCAGTCCCGGATGGCACCAGCCGTGGCAGGGGTGGCAATGCAGAGAGGCTGGAAAAGTAGGCGCGCAGCCAGGCCGCGCCCTGGCGCAGAAAATCGCTTGCTTGATCGCCCACGCCGCTGAGCGGTGAGGTAGGCAAAGGTAGGTGCGTCCAACTCAGAGCCACAAGGCCGTGTGCAGAGGCGTCCAGCCGCAATCTGCCAATTGGCGATTCGACGACGAGGCGTTGTGGAACAGTGAGAGTCAAACTTGTCAAGTGCCTGCAAGCAATACATGTACCACATGAGGCTTTTACCTTCCCTGGCGCATTGCTCGATGCTATCAAGAAGTGAGCCTAGGCGCCGAACGTTGAACCAAGCAGCACGCGACCAGACAGCAGGTAGATGACGCGATGTCCATGGAGATCAAGCAGCACCTGAAGCTCTCGCAGCAGCTCGTGATGACGCCGCAGCTTCAGCAGGCCATCAAGCTGCTGCAGCTCTCGCGGATGGAGCTGGTCGACGTGGTTCGCGAGGAGCTCCTCGAGAATCCCGTGCTGGAGGACTCGGTTGAGATTGCTGCGGAACAACAGAAGCCTTCGTCGGCCAGCGAGGCCTCGTCAGCAGCCGCGGCGCCTGAAGCCGAAGCTGAGCGCATTGGCGAGACCGAGATTCCGGTCGCGAGAGTTTCCGAGGACAAACTCGACACCACGACCGAGATCAAGCCCGATTCCCGCTCGGGGGATGCGGTTGCGGATTTCGACTGGGACACCTATCTGGAGTCCCAATCGAATGCCCCGCCGATGCCGACCTACCGGCCGAACACCGAGGATCTGCCCTCCTTGGAAGCCACCCTGACCAGGGGCACCTCACTCTTCGACCATCTCGAGTGGCAGCTCAAGCTGTCGCGCAATTTCTCTGAGGCAGAGGAACGGGTGGCGCTGCTCATCATCGGGAACCTGACACCAGACGGATATCTGGACGCCTCGCTTGACGAGATCGCGGAGGAGTCGGGCGTCGGGCTGGAACAGGCGGAGGAAGTCCTGCGGCGTGTTCAAGAATTTGATCCCCCGGGCGTGGCCGCACGCACTCTGCAGGAATGCCTCCTCATCCAGGCCCGCCTGATTGGCGCCGACGACGACATCGTGGTGGGCATGATCACGCGCCACCTTGGGGACCTCGAAAAGAAGAACTACGCCCCCATCGCCAAGGACTTGAACCAGCCGCTCGACGAGATCTACGAAGCGGCCAAGGTGGTGATGGGGCTTGACCCCAAGCCGGGCAGCGCGTACACCGACGAGGAAGCGACCTACATTACGCCCGACGTCTACATCCAGAAGGTGGGGGAAAAGTACTTCGTGGTGGCCAACGACGACGGTCTTCCCAAGCTCAAGATTTCGGACTTCTACCGGCAGGCGCTTACCAAAGGCCCCAAGGCGCGAGAGTACATCCAGGAACGCCTGCGCAGTGCCCAGTGGCTGATTCGCTCTATCCAGCAGCGCCAGCGCACCATCGTGCGTGTCACCGAGTCCATCTTGCGCTTCCAGCGTGAGTTCTTCGAGAAGGGGGCGGCCTACTTGAAGCCGCTCATTCTGCGCGACGTGGCCGAGGACATTGGCATGCACGAATCGACCGTCTCTCGGGTTACCACCAACAAGTACGTCCACACCCCGCAAGGCATCTTCGAGCTGAAGTACTTCTTCAATTCGGGCATTTCTCGCAGCGAGGGTGATGATTTGGCGTCTGAGGCGGTCAAACTGAAGATCAAGCAGATCATTGGAAGCGAGGACGTCAAGCGCCCGCATTCTGACCAGAAAATTGTGGAACTTCTTGGCAGCCAGAACATCGAAATCGCGCGTCGCACGGTCGCCAAGTACCGCGAGCAATTGAAGATACTTTCCAGCAGCAAGCGCCGGCAGGTCTTCTAACCTTTGCACCACCGGCCGAAACAGAACCCCTTGGATGGAGACAAACTGCATGCAGATTTCGACGACGTTCCGTCACATGGAGGCTTCCCCGGCGGTCAGAGACTACGCAGAAGAACGCCTGGACAAGATCCGCAAGTACTTCCAGCGTGAGCTTCTGTCGGCCCACGCGACCTTTTCGGTGGAACGCAACCACAACCACACCGCCGAGTTTTCCTTGACCCTGCCCAACGGCATCGTCTTGCAGGCGCGTGAGACCACCGAGGACATGTACTCGTCGGTCGACCTGGCGGCGGCGCGCATCGAGCGCCAGGTGCGCAAGTGGAAGGAAAGGATCCGCACGCACAAGCCGCACGGCGGTCCCAGCTTCTCTATCCGTCAGGCGGTGATTACGCCGGAATCGTTCGAGCCCCAGCCAGGAGACGAGGATCAGGCCGACCAGGCCAAGGGCAAAGGGCTGGCGGCCAAGGGGCACGTGGTGCGCGAGCGAACCGTCGAAGTGCGTATCATGTCGGTCGAGGATGCCGCAATGCAGCTCAACCTCGTGGAAAAGGAGTTTTTGGTGTTCACGGATGTGGACAGCAAGACCATTTCGGTCATATATCGCCGCAAGGATGGCAACTACGGTCTCATTGAGACTGGAGCCGCTGCTCCCGGAGCATAGGACCGGAAATAGCCCCCGGATTGCCGGAGCGCCGATGAAAGTCGTCGATTTTCTTCACTCGAACTGCGTGATCCCAGCCCTGCGGGGGACCAGCAAGAGCGAAGTTCTCACCGAGCTGGCGCAACACCTGGCCCAGGTGCAGCCCGGGATCGATGCCGTGGCGCTGGGACGTGCTCTTGAGGAGCGTGAGCTGCTCGCTTCGACCGCCATTGGGGATGGCATCGCCATCCCGCATGGCAAGCTGGACACAGTGGACAGCCTCGTGGGTGTGCTGGGACGCTCGGTTGCGGGGCTGGATTTCGATTCCATCGACGGCCAGCCCACCCATCTCGTGTTCATGCTGGTGGCGCCCACGGCGTCCACCGGGGCTCACTTGAAGGCGCTGGCGCGCCTGTCGCGGCTGTTTCGCGACGCCGGCTTTCGCCAGCGACTGATTGAGGCGCCCAACGGGGATGCGATGTTTAGGACTATAGAAGAAGAGGACGCCAAGTATTGACCGGCCCCACGGCGCTGTCATCGACGCTGACGGTGCGCTCTCTCTTGAGCGAGAGTGCGGGGCTTAGACTGGTGCTGCTGGCGGGGGAGGCCGGGCTGGGCCGGCGCATCGCCGTCAACCGGGTGCAGAAACCGGGGCTGGCGCTGGCGGGTTTCGTGCGTCAGGTGCAAGCCGAGCGGGTGCAGATTCTGGGCGCCACCGAATTGTCGTACCTGGCCAGCTTGCCGCCGCAGGAAGCGCGACACGGCATCGAGACCTTCATGGCCATCGAGCCCGCCTGCATCATCATCACCAAGGGGCTCGATGTTCCGCCCGAGCTGATCGAGGCCGCCAACCGCCTGGGCGTGCCGCTGCTGCGCACGCCGCTGCGCTCGTCAGTCGCAATCGAGGCGGTGCAGTCCTTCGTCGAGCGCGAGTTAGCGCCCTCGGCCAGCATCCACGGCGTGCTCATGGATGTCCTGGGCATCGGTGTGCTGCTCATGGGCAAGAGCGGCGTGGGCAAGTCCGAGGCGGCCCTGGAATTGATCATGCGCGGGCACCGACTGGTGGCCGACGATCTGGTCGAGGTGCGCCGCACGTCGCACAACATCCTGGTGGGCTGGGCGGCCGAGCTGATCAAGCACCACATGGAGGTGCGCGGGGTCGGCATCATCAACATCAAGGACATGTTCGGCGTGGCGGCGGTGCGCGACGAGAAGAAGATCGAGTTGGTGATCGAGCTGGTGCGCTGGGAAGAATGGGAGTCGGCTGACCGCATCGGGCTCGACGACCAGACCCACCTCATTCTCGACGTGTCGGTGCCGCTTCTGCGCGTCCCGGTGAGCCCGGGCCGCAACGTGAGCTCGCTGGTCGAGGTGGCGGCGCGCAATCGCTTGCTGCAGCAGCGGGGTCACCACTCCGCGCGCGAGTTCCAGGAGAGACTCGATCAGGCCCTGGCCGACGCGCAACAACGGCGTTTTCGCGACGACGTGGAGTAATTGATGAAGTTGGTCGTCATCACCGGCGTTTCTGGCGCAGGCAAGAGCACAGTGAAGAGCGCGCTGGAAGACCTGGGCTTCTACTGCGTCGACAACCTGCCCATGACCCTCATGCCGCGCTTCATCGAGCTGTTGGCCGGGCGTGAAGAGGTGACGCGCGCGGGGCTGGTGGTGGATGCGCGCAGCGGAGAGTTCCTCGCTGATTCGGCGCGCGTGCTGTCCGACCTGCGGGCAGCGGGACATTCCATCGAAGTGCTTTTCCTGGACGCGCCCGACGAGGTGTTGCTGCGGCGTTTTTCCGAAACCCGTCGCCGCCATCCCTTGTCAGGAACCGACATCCGCGTGGGGATTCAGACCGAACGCATGCACCTGGCTGCTCTTCGCCAGGAAGCCACGGCGGTCATCGACACGGCGGAACTCACGGTTCACGGTCTGCGCGCCATCGTGCTGGGCCGCTACGGCCGGGCCGAAGGCAACCTGTCGGTCACCATGGAATCTTTCGGCTTCAAGTATGGGCTGCCCACCGAAGCCGACATCGTGCTCGACGTTCGCTTCCTGCCCAACCCGTTCTTCGTGGCGGCGCTGGCTCCGCTTTCGGGGGAGGACGAAAGCGTGCGCCGGTTTGTCCTGGACAACCCGGAGACACAGATTTTTCTGGCCAAGGCCGAGGAACTGCTCGCGCTGTGCATTGCCGCGTTCGAACGCGAAGGCAAGACCTACGCCACCGTGGCCATCGGATGCACGGGTGGCCGCCATCGCTCGGTGGTCATCGCGGCCGAGCTGGCGCGTCTGCTGCAAACCTTCCACGTCGACGTCCGGCACCGGGATATCGGGCGGAGTCGCCCCGCTTCGCCTGAGCCGCGCAAGCTGTGAAACGGTCACATGCGCAGAGCCACAACGGCGTCGCGTTCGCACCCAAACCGGGTAGAATGGATGAGTCAGCATGACACCGCCGACTAGGACGCTGAATCCGATGGTGGGCGTCGTGGTGATCTCCCACGAGCAAGTGGCCTTCTATATGCTGGAGGCGGCTCGTCGGATGGTCGGCACGCTGCCCGGCATGGCGGTGGTGTGCGCCTCATCCGCGGACGACAGCGCGGTCATCATGCAGAGGGTGGCGCAGGCGTGCAATGAGGTCGATGACGGCGCCGGCGTGCTCATCATGGTGGATGTTTATGGGTCGACGCCGTTTCACGTGGCCATGTCGATGCTGGACGGGACGGGTGCCGGCGAGGTGTTGGCCGGTGTGAACCTGCCCATGTTGCTCAAGCTGGCCACCATCGATCGCACGCGGCTTTCGCCCGCAGAGATGGCCCAACAACTGTGCGAGGTTGGCCGTCGCGCCATTCGGATCGGCTCGGAGATAACCGGCAAGATCGATGTCGGGGGGAATCGCTGACGTGGAGGCTGGCAGCCAGGCGCAACGCTCGGTCAAGATTCGCAACCGTCTGGGCATGCATGCGCGCGCTGCCGTCAAGTTCGTGCAACTGGCCAACCACTTCGCATGCGAGATCGAAGTGATCAGGGGCGACACGCAGGTCAACGGTAAGAGCATCATGGGCCTGCTGACCCTGGTGGCGGCCTTGGGCACCGAGGTGACGCTCGTGGCCAGCGGACTCGATGCGCAGCAGGCGGTGGATGCGCTGGCTACGCTGGTGAACGATGGCTTCGGCGAGGGAGTCGCGGATGCTTAGGCTGGCGGGCGTGGGCGCCTCCCCGGGCATTGCCATGGGCGTGGCTCATTTTCTGGGCGGACGCGTGGAGGTGCAGGAGCGTCGCATTTTCACCGACGAGGTGGCCAACGAACTACGCCGCTTCGAAGATGCCATCGGCCGCAGTGATGCGCAGTTGAGGCGCATCCAGCAGCAGATTGCCGAACAGGAGGGTGACGGTCAGGAGTACCGCATCCTCGAGGCGCACCGGATGATGTTGGCCGACGTGCACCTGGTCGAGGAGACGCGGCGGATCATTAGCAGCGATCAGGTGTCAGCCGAGTGGGCCTTGCGGCGGGCGCTGGACCAGATTCAGGCGGTGTTCGCGCGCATCGAAGATGCCTATTTCCGCGAGCGGCGCAGCGACATCGACATGATCGGCGAGCGCATCTTGCGCAATCTCATGGGCATGACGCCGCCCGGACACGAGGGCGTGCCCAAGGGCGCGGTGGTATTCGCCCACGATCTTTCGCCTGCCGACGTCACGCAGCTGGGCCGCGCGGGCGTGAGCGGCTTCTTCACCGAGGGCGGCGGCAAGACCTCGCACGCGGCCCTGGTGGCGCGCGCGTTGGGCCTGCCTCTGGTCGCAGGAGTGCAGGGGTTCATCAAGCACATCCGCACCGGGATGACCGTGATCGTGGACGGCGGTCGCGGCGAGGTCATCCTGGAGCCCGACACCGAGGTGCAGGGCCGCTTCGCTGACCGGGCCGCGCGCGATCTGGTGCAGACCGAACGCCTGGGCCGCGCGCGGGAGGCGCCCGCCATCTCGCTCGACGGGGAGCGCGTGCACCTGGCCGCCAACGTGGAGTTGCTGGAAGAGGTGCCCATTTCAGTCGAGCTGGGCGCCGACGGGATCGGGCTGTTTCGCACCGAATTCTTGTACCTGGAACGGAGCACCCTGCCCACCGAGGAGGAGCAGTACCAGCACGCGCTGGCCGCCTTGCGGGCCATGGATGGCCGTGGCGTGTGCTTTCGCACCTTGGACCTGGGCGGGGACAAGCTGCCCACGTCGGTGCGCATCCCGGCCGGGAACAATCCCGCGCTGGGCTTGCGCTCGATTCGCTATTCTCTGTGGCGGCGCGATGTTTTCCGGTTGCAGTTGCGCGCCTTCTATCGAGCGGCTGCGGTGGGCCCGCTACGCATCATGTTCCCGCTCATCTCCGGCGTGGCCGAGCTGCGCACCGTGCGTGAATTGTGCGCCGGCGTTTGTGCGGAACTCCAGCGCGACGGACTGGAATACAACCCCGAGGTTCCGCTGGGCGTGATGGTCGAGACACCCAGTGCGGCTGTGATTGCGGACCTCTTGGTCGACGAGTGCGACTTCCTTTCCATCGGCACCAACGACTTGATTCAGTACGCGCTGGCGGCCGATCGTCAGGACGAGCACGTGGGTTACCTGTACCACCCGCTGCACCCGGCGATTCTACGTCTGGTCAAGACTGTGACGGCAGCGGCCAAACGCGCCGGCAAGCCGGTGTCCATGTGCGGGGACATGGCCGGCGATCCGCGCTTCTGCTGGGTGCTGCTCGGGCTCGGGCTGCGCTCACTCTCGATGGCGCCGCGCCAGATCCCCATCGTCAAGTCCATCGTACGCGCCACGCGCATGGCCTTTGCCGAGAAGCTGACCGAGGAGATCTTGCGCCTGCGCACCGAGGACGAAGTGGAGGAGCTGGTCAACCGCGTGATGAAAGAACGTTTCCCGCTCGAGTTCACCGAAGAAACCTCGTAGGGCCCGCTTTGCATCGCGTTCCCGTCGCCGGCCGGGGGTTCTTCCGCTAGACTGAACGATCATTGGCTGTTCCATGTCACTCTTGCGTTGCACGTCGCTTCTTGCCCTACTGGCCGCTGCTGGCTGCTTGCAGTCGGGACAAGAGCCCGAGGGAATCAGGCTGGCCTCCGACCGTGATATTGGCTCGATCGGTTTCGTGTCCATCAACGGGCAGGCCTGGGTTGCTTTCAATCGGATCAAGGCCCCGGCTACGTCCGGCAAGGGCTCGGTGTCTGACCTGTGGATTGCGGGCCCGATGGGAACTCCGGCGGATGGGGAGACGGACGGGGGAGCCGAGGAGGCGGACGGGGGCGTCGGGGCTGGGCCGCAGCAGCGGTTGGTGATCGCCGACCGTTCGGATCGATGGGGCTCGGTTATGGCTGGCGGATCGCTCTTCGCCATGGTGAACGAGCAGCTGAGCGGAGGCGAGTCGGTCGGCACCCTGGTGCGCATCGATCCAGGTTTCCAGCCCCAGGAGACCTTCGAGAATGTGTCCACCTTCACGGCCAACCAGAATTTCGCCAATCGCTTGCTCTTCCGTCAGGTTCCCCCAGACGACCAAACCCCGGGGTTGTTTCTGTGGGACGGACAGAACCAGTTCCGCCTGGGGGACGTGGCGAACGTCTCCGACTTCGACGTGCAGATCACCAACAGCGGTATGGCCTACTTCGTGCTGGGCAGCGATCAAACCTTGAGCCGGCTGGGCAAGCTGACCGACGCCAAGCAGGACCTGCACGCCAATGTCAGCCGCTTTCTCCTACGCAACGACGAAAAGTATGCCGTGCTTTCCCTGGTGAACGCGGGTGCCAGTACGACCGTGGTGCTGGATGTGCAGGCGGGCAAGGACATGCCACTGGCACGTCCCAATCCCTGCTGCCCGCTCGGCTTCAAGGATCCCAACCTGTTTACCTACGCGCAAGGTGCCAGCGGTGATGCGCCCGCCGAGTATCACACCCTGGATCTGGTGAGCGGCGTCGAAACCTGCCTGTCCTTGCCGGCCCCGCTGATTAACCTGGTGCCGATCATGGATCGACCGAACAGCGACGAATCCCTGTTCTTCGACAGCGAGGGCCATGGTGTGTTCTTCGGCAGGGACGACCACCAGGCGCGGCGAACCGTGATGCGGGTCGACCCGGCGACACAGCAGGTGGTGCCGGCGAACATGCTGAGCCCTGGGTTCTCACCCGATGGTCAGTATCTCCTGTACATCGACCCCCAGCCCCAGACGGTGTCCGAGCCGGATCCGCATGGGCCTTTGCTGGTTCAGGATGTCGGGTTCGTCGACCAACCCCTGGAGCACCCACCCCGCCAACTTTCGACCCCGGGCATGTCGGTGGTGTCGGGCGACTACCGCTTCATGGCCGGTCCCACCACCGATGCTGGCGCCAGCGTCATCTTGTTCTTCTGGGCCAATGTCGTGCGCGCCTCGGCTGACCTCTACTTCGCCAATCACGAGACTGGCGAGCTGAGGGTCGTGGCCAGTGCCATTGGGAGCGTGACGATACTGGACTACAATCACATCATCGGAACGGTCAATGTGTCGGCTCAGGATGCAACCGGCGATCTGGTCGTGCGGGACGTGGAAGACCCCGACAACCGAATCCTGGCGCACGCGGTGACCGGATTCACGCAGGGAGCAGACCCGAACCCGACCCCGCAGACGAAAGCGGGACTGGTTGCCTACACCGTGCGGGGGCGCGTGCCCAACGACCACGACGGCCTGTGGGTGACCACTCTGACGCCACCCGGCCAGGACGGGGGCCGCTAGCGTGAGCATCCCGGTTTTGGCCGCCCTGCTGCTGGCGGTCGCGGCGGATGCCGGCCCTGATGCCGGCGCGGAGGACGGCCTTCCGTCGATCGAAGAGGGCGGGGCAGACGCCGGCCTTGCCGCGGATGCCGGCGCGGACGCTCGCCCATCGTCGGATGCTGTGCCGCTGGCACCGGCGGCGGTGCTGCGTGGCCGCATTCTGGCGCGCGGCACGCGCGAGCCACTGGTGGGCGCGCAGGTGCGCGTGATCCTGGACCACGGTGCCACTCGTGACACCGAGACAGACGAGCACGGGGATTTCTCACTGACGGCCCGACCCGGTCCGTGCGAGGTGGTCGTCCATTTCCCCGGCTTCGAAGCCTTCTCGCGAAAGTTCGACGTGAGCGGAAGCGGCGTCAGCGGTTTGGTGTTGCGCCTGCAACCGCGTCTGACTGGCGATCGCTACGAGACCGTGGTGACGGCCGTGCCGGTGCGCGCGCCCGCGGTGCCGGTGCAGCGGGAGGAACTGACCCACACCCCGGGCGCGTTTGGTGATGCCTTTCGCGTGCTGGAATCCCTGCCAGGGGTGGTGCAGGCGATCTGGCCTTTGCCCATGTACGCCATCCGGGGCGCCAACCCCGGCAACACCGGTTTCTTCATCGACGGCGTGCGCGCGCCAGCACTGTTCCATTTCGCGCTTGGCCCTTCGGTCATCCACCCGTTTTTTCTCGACGAGATGCAGTTCTATCCCGGCGGCTATCCCATCGAATACGGCCGCTACGTCTCGGGCATCGTGGCCGCGCGCACGGCCGCGCCCGCCACGGATCGCCTGCATGTCTCAGCCGACGTGCGCTTGTTCGATGCGGGCGGAATCGTGGCCACGCCTTTTGACAACGGTCGCGGAACCGTGGCCGTGGCCGGTCGCTATTCCTACACCGGGCTCTTGCTCTCGGCGTTTTCCAGCGCGTACAGCCTGGACTACTGGGATTATCAGCTTCGTGTCGAGCACCGGCTGGGGCCGGGCCGGCTGACCCTGTTCGCCTTCGGTTCTGGCGATACCCTGCAACAGAAGAACCCGGACCCGGTGGAATGGAACTCCGGCATCCAGCCCGGCCTGGCCCAGCTCATGTTCCACCGCGTGCAACTGCGCTGGGACGGCGGCGTGCTGGGCGGACACCTGCTGGCCAGCGCTCTGGTCGGCTTGGACGATTCGACGGTGAGCAACACACAGTTGTTCGACTTGCCCATCAGAGGCCGGATGATGATGGCGGCCCCGCGCCTGGGAATGAGCTGGCATCTGGCGTCCTGGATGGATCTGGAAGTGGGAGGCGATGCCGAGGCCCAGCGCTATCGTCCGCAGTCACTCTTGGCGTACCTGGGCGGCGGCTTGGGCAACTACTATCAGACCGATCTCTTCCGCGATCGCAGCCTGCTGGCGGCCAGCGGCTACGCAGGCTTGACCATCAAGGCCGGCGACCGACTGCAGGTGACACCAGGTTTCCGCTATGACGGTTACTTCGAGGAGAACACCCAGAAGGGTGCGTCGAGCCCGCGCCTCTCGCTGCGCTATCGCGTGGCTTCCGACACTTGGCTGAAAGGCCATGTGGGTCAGTTTTCCCAGATGCCATCCCTGCCGGTGGGGGTTCCTGGGTTCGATGGGTTCGGTTTGCAAAGCTACGGCTTGCAGCGATCACGCCAGGGCAGCGTGGGTGTGGAAACTGGCCTGGGCAATCGCGACGGCGCTGACCTTTCGCTGGACACCACGGTCTTCTATCAACGCTTGCATGTGACTGACGTGCGCAACTCACTCAGCCTCGATCCGCAGGCGCGCGATTTTCTCGAGCCGCGCGAGGGCGAAAGCTATGGCTTCGAAATCATGCTTCGTCGGCCCATGCGCCACCGCGCGTATGGATGGCTGTCCTACACGCTCTCGCGCTCGCTGCGCGTGGTGGACGGCGTGATCGCGCCCTCCGATTGGGACCAGCGCCATGTGCTGAACTTGGTGACAGGCTACCGCCTGCCTGACGGCTACGCCGTCTCCGCGCGCTTTCACTACAACAGCGGCCGTCCCTATCCCATCTACGACCCGCGTCTGCAATGGGTCAATTACCAGCACCTGCCTGCCTTCGCTCAGCTTGATTTGCGTGGCGACAAGCGTTTCGTCTTCGACCGCTACCTGATGGACGTCTACGTGGAGGTAGTCAACGCCACCGCGAGCCGCGAAGTGTTTGACGAGAAACTCCAACCCAACGGCAAACTCGATCAACGGGCCTACCAGCTGGTCTTGCCGTCGATCGGCGTGCACCTGGAATGGTGAGCGGGTGTATCATTGCGCACATGATGAGCACACCAGCGACCTTTGGTTTCGGCGCCTTCCTGGCCGTGCTGCTGGCAGGAGGAGTGGTCCGCGCGGACGATGCGGCCGTGCACTACAACATGGGGTTGCAGCTCAAGCGCCAGGGCAAGACCGCGGAGGCGCTGGTTGAGATGAAGAATGCCGTCCAGCTGCGGCCGGACTACGCCGCGGCCTGGTTCACCTTGGGCACGCTCTACCGAATGGAGGGCGAGCTCGACAACGCGGCCCAGGCGCTGCTGAAAGTGACCAAGCTGCAACCCGACGACGCGAGCGCGCACGCCAACCTGGGCGCCATCTATGGGCGGCAGAAGAAATGGAACGAGGCCATCACAGAGCTGGGGCGAGCGGTGAGCCTGCAGCCGGACGACTACGAAGCCCATGCCAGCCTGGGCGCAGCCTTGCGGCAGATTGGCGACTACCCCAGAGCGATTCCTCACCTGCGCAAGGCCACCGAACTCAAACCCCAAGAGCCACTAGCCTGGTCCAACCTGGGCGTGGCTCTCTCCCGGACCGACGATCGGGAAGGGGCGGTGAAGGCACTGAAGAAGGCGGTTGAGCTGGACCCGAAGAACGGGCAGACCCATCTCAATCTGGCGGTGGCGTATCGCCGCAACAAGAAGCCCGACGAGGCGATTGCGGAGTACGAGACAGCCGTGTCCCTCGATCCAGGCCTTACCGGCGGCTACTACGACCTGGGGCTGCTCTATTCACAGGACCGGCGCTACGACGACGCCATGTCCGCGTTCAAGAAGTACCTGGCCGGGAGTCACCAACTGGACGCGGAATCGCGCCGTGACGCCGAGGAGCGCATCAAGTCGCTGGAAGGCGCGGTCAAGAAGAAGTAGTTAGAACTTGATCCCGACGAAGCCGCGCAGGACCTGGGCCGCGGTGGCGGTGCCGGAGCCGCCGCTGGGGAACAGCTCGATGGGACGATTCAGAGCTCCGAAGGGCCAGAACACGCCCCACACCATGCCGGCGTAGAACTTTTCGTTGGCGTTGCGGTAGCCAAGCCCCAGGTCCATCTCGATGCCATAGCCCATCGCGTTTCCGGGCGTGGACACGGGAACTGGCGCCAGGCTGTAGATGACCGATCCGGAGAGCCCCAGTTGGCGTCCCTCGGTCACGTCCAGCCAATAGGCAATGGAAGGTTTGAAGTAGATGGCATTGGTGACGGTCCCCATGATTCGGCGGAAGAAAATTTCGTCGACGTGGTAGTCGGGCGAGAAATAGAAGTTGTGCATCGAACTGTCCCCGATGGGCTGGGGCACGAACTTCCAGCGGTAGTTGAGATAGGGGCTCGCATTTTGTGAGGTTGCGCTGCAATTGGTGCTGTCGTTGCACGCGGTTTCAGCCTGGTCGCCGGTGGCGCCGCCGGTTTCGAATCCGATGAAGAGCGAATCTTTGTACAGCTTGAGATCGGCTGCCAAGACCCAGCCCATTCCCAGGATGGTGAGATGGTCGTCGCTGCTGCCTGCTTCCTGCAGGCGCAGCGGTCCGGCGTTCGCCATGCGTCCTGCCTGGGCCGTGCTTTCGAACTCCAGGGTGAGGGCCTTCCAACCCAGCTTGAACCACACGCTGGGGATAAGCAGCCAGGCGCCGATGTGCTGGGTCAGGGAAGGAGTGGTGTCGGTGGTATTGTTCAGGTCGGTGCGCGAGAGCGATCCATTCAGGGTCTGGTCTTGCTGAGCCGAGGTTGATAGCTTGAAAACTTCATTGTTCTGACCACGGTACACCAGCTGCACGCCGTAGTTGAGCACCAGCTCGCCGTTCTGCGCGCGTTCGCGAAAATGCTGGTCATCGTCCCTTTTTGTCAGGGCCGCGGTGAGCTGCACCACCTCGTCGTTCTGCGACAGATCCATGGGTGGCCCGCTGGGATCGGCGCGGCCTGCATCAGTCATGCCCCAGGCGTAGCCCGAAGGGCCGAAATCCCAGGAAAGGGCAAGCTGGTGCCCATATACCTGGGTGATGGCCATGATCCGGTCCACCGTGGTGCCGCCGTCGCAGTCCGCGCAGTCGCCCTTGTTGAAGTACATCCCGCGGCCAAAGTGCCAGGGCATGCGGCCGAAGCGCAGGGAGCCGATCTGGCTGTCCACCTCGCCCCACACCCGCTTGGGAGCGATGGCCGAGGTGAAGGTGTTCGAGCCGGGCGTGGTCTGGGAGTTCGACAGGATTCCCGTCGGCGCCAAGTTGGTGCGCAGAGCCGGTTGCGACGCCGAGATCAGCGAGTCGGGCGTGGAGCCGTAGATGAGGTTGTCGAACACGTCGATCTGAGCCACCACGCGAACTTGGTCAGAAATGTTGATGGTGGGCTCAAGGCGCAGGCGCATGTTGGTGTCGCCCAGGTTCTTCTGCGCGCACCAGCCAGGCTTGGTGGAGCACTCGAGCGGCGTGGGGAAAGGCGGAAAGCCATCTTGCGGGCTGTTGTCCACGTAGCCCTGGCCCAAGTTGAAATTGTGTAGCAACTCGGCGCGCGTGCGGAAGTAGCCATCAAGTTCGATGACCTGGGTGCGGCGCCGGTGTTGGTTGGTGTAGCCCGCCTGGGGGCCGGCGTCGTCCGCTGCCTTGCCTTCCTCCTCGGGCGCGGCTTCGGCTGGACCTTCCTCCTTTTCTTGGCCGGCTGGGGGTGGGGCCCCCATACCACCGGGAGACATACCGCCGGGCATGGCTCCCATCTGGGCCCAGGCAGCGCCCGCGCCGCCCACCAGGGTTGCGAAGACAAGAGAAGAAGCCAGGCAGAGCCTGGTCGCCGCGTGGGGAGCACGGAAGTGTTTGAACTTGGTCATCGCAACATTCCTAGGTAGGCGCACCTTATAACAACAGGTTGCCCGCGCGGCCAAGGTTCTCGCTATGATACTCGCGTGACCTCCGCCACCCTGCGCACCCAGTGCGGCCAGCTTCTGTCGGTCGGCTTCGACGGACCCGAGGCGCCTGCCGAATTGCTGAACCGCATTGCGCGCTCGGAGGTGGGCGGGGTGATGTTGTTTCGGCCCAATATCGTCGAGCCGGTGCAGGTGGCGGAGCTGGTGCGGACCCTGCGCAAGGCCAGTCCGACGGGATTCCCGCTGGCGGTTTCCGTCGACCAGGAAGGCGGACTGGTGCAGAGGCTGCGCCAGCCGCTCACTGTGTGGCCCGACATGTTCTCGGTGGCTGCGGCCGGCGATCCCGGGCGCAGCGAGGCTGTGGGACGTGCACTGGGGGACGAACTGGCGGTCCTGGGCATCGGCTGGAACTTCGCCCCGGTGCTCGACGTGCACACCAATCCCGCCAACCCGGTCATCGGCAACCGGGCCTTTGGTGCGACACCCGCGGCTGCGGCCACGCACGCGCTGGCCTTCTGGCGCGGGTTGCGCGCGGCTGGCGTGCTCGGGTGTGGCAAGCACTTTCCCGGCCACGGCGACACGCAAACCGACTCGCACCTGGACTTGCCCGTGGTGGTTCATGACGACGCCCGTTTGCGCGCCGTGGAGCTGGCGCCCTTTGCCGCGGCGGTGGCCGCGGGTTTGTCCGCGATCATGACCGCGCATGTGATGTACCCGGCCTGGGATGCGCAACTTCCTGCCACCCTGTCGCCGCGGATCGCGCGCGATATCTTGCGCGGGGATCTGGGCTTTGGCGGTCTGTTGGTCAGCGACGACCTGGGCATGCGTGCTGTGGCCGACCGCTGGCCCATCGAGGAGTTGGTGGTGCAAGGCCTGCTGGCCGGAGTCGACCACTTTCTCGTGCGCGAGCCGCGCGAGCGGCAGGAAGCGGCCCTTGCGGCCTTGGTGCGTGCCGCTGAGACGCGGCCCGAGGTGCGCGCGCGCGTGCAGGAGAGCGCAGCGCGCGGGGCACGGTTCAAGTCTCTGCTGAGCCCGCGCATGCCAGCCGAGCGAAACGAATTGCTGGCCCGGCTGGGCACGTCCGAGCACCGAGCCCTGGCCGCATCGTTCGCGCGCGTGGACGCAACTGCGGCCGCGGGATCGCCGGTGGCGGATAGTTAGCTAACCTATTTGCAAGCAAGGAACTGGATGTCGTCGAGCCACAGGTCGTAGGTCTGTCCCCCGGCGATGGACCAGTCCATGGAAACCAGCTTGCTGGACGTCAGAGCCGCGGGACGGGGCTCGCCCCAGCCGGCTTGCTGCTGGAGCTCGGAAAACAAGACGCGGAATTCTTTCCACTGATTGCTCACCGTCACATCCTTGCCGAAGTGATTCCAGCAGACCTTGCAAACCCCGGCATTGGGGTGTGTGTTCACGTCGCCGATGGCGAAACGGATCTGGCGCGTCGAATTCGCGCCCACCTTGGCCCTGAAGGAAACGCCCACGTACTTGGAAGCGTCGTACACGCCATCCTTGCGGGTGAGCAGCATCAGGCCAAGGCCCGCGCCCCATGCCTCTTGTGGCGCGCCGATGGCGGTCTTGCCCATTGCTCGGAGGGCCAGGCCCGAGCCGTCGTTCCCCACTTCGCTCGGGATAAAGGGATCGGGCCCGATGGTCGATCCCTTGTCGTCGTGCTTGGTCCACCAGTAGCCATTGCGGCCCGCTATTGCGCTGATATCGGTGTTCTCGTCCTCGAAGTCGTCGATCATTCCGTCGTCAGCGGGACGCGTACCCAGCCGGCAGCTGGCGACGTCGACCGCGCCCAGGGCGCCGGCAGACGCGCGTGTTTGTGAGACGCCGATGCAGCCCGAGGCGCTCGCCAGCACAAGAAACCACGATAGAAAACGAGACATGGCCTGCGCAGAACTATACATCAGGCGGCGGTTTGCCAGGCCAAAGAAAACGATGGTAAGCCGGCCCGTAACTTGGTAAGAGGCTCTTACCAACCTCCCCTTTGGTCGCGGTGTGATCTGCGCGCTCCTTGTCCTGAAATTGCTGGCCCTGCCGCTCGCCGGCCCTTCGGCTGAGGCGGCCGTGTCGGCTGAGCCTGCGCCGACCGCACCGGCCGATGCGCCCGCCGCGGCGGAGCAACCAGTGGCAACTGCCGAGCCCAGCCCCGCCCAACCGGCCTCGGCTGCGGTTCCGGCCCCGACTCCGGCTCCGGCCCCGGCTCCGGCCCCCAGCGACGACACCAATCGCGTGGGGAGTCCGCCGGCTGTGCCGGCGTCCCGAGTTAGCGACGAGCTGCAGGCTGCAGGGTATGTGCCTGGCTATCGCGCGTACCAGGGCTTGCTTCTGGCTCCGCTCTCGCCCCGGGTCGGTGCGGCTCCTGGAGGCATCACGCCAGGCTTTGCCGCGCCCATGCCGTTCGGACAGTGGAACCTGCGCTGCAGCGGATTCATGTCCGCGAGTTTCCAGGGCAGCATCGGCGAGCGCACCGCGCCCGTGGCGGGACAGAGCAAGACGGTCGTCCATACGCCGCCGCAGACGCTCGACGAATACGCTTCGTTCGTGGGGACCAACACCATGCCGGGGCAGTGGGTGGCGTTGAATTTCACCTACGGCAATGGCGTGGTCAGCGCCAACGTGAGCCTGAATACCTGGAACCCCACCGAGCCGACCACGTACTACCAGATCGGCAGCCAGATTTTTCTCATGAACGCCTATCTGGAATTCACCATTCCGCAGATTGGTCCGTTGCGGCCGCGCGTGATGGCTGGTTATTTCGGTCCCTTCTACGGCAGCCTAGCCGAGTACGGGCTGGGCATGTACACCAACCCCATGGTGGGATCGCCCCGCGGGGTCGGCGAGCTGGCCATCATCGAGTATCGCTTGCAACCGACCTGGACCTTGTTCGTTGAGCACGGATTTGTGGGCAGTCGCAATGGCAACGTGCCGTGGAACGTGGTTCCCACTGGCGGGAACGGCGGTGCCAATCCCGTGCTCCCGGCGGCCTGGGTGCACCACGCCCACGTGGTCCTGCGCCGGACCGGTGATACTCAGTTTCACACCGGGTTGCACTACCTCTACAACTGGGCGCAGGATGATCGCTCGCAGCAGCCCATCGACAACAACACCACGCGCGAGGTTTTCGAAGACCGAATCAAGGACGGGAGTATTACTGTGATCGGGTGGGACGCCAACGCGCGCAATGCCTCCTGGGGCGCTGTTGGCGTCGGGGCCTCATATATACGGGGCGAGAATGCCTTTCTCTTGCGCGGGCTCAATACCTTTGGGGGCGAGGGTAACAATCTGACTGACCGTTGGTTCGGGCCAGCAAGCGGTGGCACAGGAACGCTGCTGGCCATGGGGCTCAACTACAGCACCAGCCTGGGCCGCATGCTGCGACCGTCGTACTCGTCTGACGCCCCTGACGTGGCGATCAATGCGGGCTTTGTCATGGCCTACACTCTGACCCACACGCTCACGATTCCGGGCACGGGTTCCGCCGAGGCCCCCATCGACCCGACCCCTTTGCCGGCTGACGCCGACCTGTTCAACCATCGTCTGCGCTACAAGTTCGGGGTCGAGTCGATCTACACCTTCCGCCCCTGGGTGGGCGTGGCCTTGCGCGCTGACTGCGTGGCGCCGAATTCCAAGGATTTGGGCGAGACCTTCTATGTGCTGGCGCCGCGGGTGATATTTCGCACCAACTGGGTCAGTCGCGAGACGATTTCGATTATCTATGGCAGATGGTTCTATGGCCCGCGCAGCCACCCGGAGGCGAGCTCCTTGTTGGCGCAGGACGTGGGCCTCGACAAGAACCTCATCGCCTTCAACGTGAACATGTGGTGGTAACCATGGATGACAGGTTCAACATACGCGTTTTGCGGGCGCTGGCGATTGCGGCGACGGCAGTGGCGACGCTGGCGAGCGCCGGTCCAGTCCATGCGCAGGGGGCTCCGGTCACGTCGCCCGATGCGCTGGCCCAAGGGTTGCGCTTCGACCCTTCGCTCAGCCTCGATCCAACCTTGCCCCAGGTGGCGGCCATGCCCGGCGGCCTGACCCCGGCCTTTGGCCAGCGCTCGCTGAGCGAGGGCGAATGGCGTTTCGATTTTCACGGCTACATCTTGGCGCCCTTGAACATGGGGTTCAACACGCGGCCCGATCCCCTGCCTGGGCAGAACAAGACCGTGCTGCACGCGCCCCCGGTGGTGCCCGACGATCTGGAAACATTTTCCCACACCGGCGTCGTGCCCACCACCTACGCGCAGCTCAATTTCTCTGAAGGCAACAGCATCATCAGCGCCAACGTGAGCATCCTGGCCAAGCAGGCCAATGTGTCTGAGAGCTTCATCGAGCCGGCCAGTCAGCTAGGCATCACGGACGTTTTCCTCAGCATTCTGCCTCCCTTGGGCGAGAAGGTTCACATGCAGGCTTTGCTGGGCGCCTTCACGCTTCGCTACGGCTCGACCGGCGAGTACGACGAGGGACGCTACGGCACGCCTCTTATCGCACGCATCAACGGCGTGGGCGAGCATGTGGCGGTCAGGACCGGGTGGCGCAAGTTCACCTTCACCCTTGAGGAAGGGGTTCACGGCCAGACCAACGTCGCGGGGTCCAGCATCACGCCGGACGTATGGAACGACTGGGCGGACCCGGGAGCGGGCAGTAGCTTCGTGGCCCATGTGCACGCGGGCGTGGGCTACACCAATCGCTTGATGGTCGGGGCGCACTACATGCGCGCCTTCAGTCAAGACGAGCACGCAGGATCCGCGGCCCCTGACGGGCGCATCGATGTGTATGCAGGGGACGTGCGGCTGAACCTGGGACGCTTTGGCCATTTCTATGAGGCGCTGTCGTATACCGATGCCCTGCAAGCGCGAACTGTGAGCCGGGTCTTCAGCGTGCTCAACACCCTGGGCGGCAAGGGGCTCATGGACAATTACCTCGGCCCCTTGAGCGGCGGTACTGGCCAGCTTCTTACCTGGGGCGGACAGTACGATCTGAGTATTGGCCGGTTGGTCAGCTATCCCGTGCCCTTCTCCGGCGACGGTCCGGATTTGTTCGTCAGCCTATTTTGGATGGGGACCCACGTGTCGAGCGCGGACAAGACGAGCACCTATATGTCCGTTGATCCCAAGAGCCTGGATAGCCGGATCAAGTTCGACAACGTCACCAAGACCAAGTTCGGCATCGAGGCAACCTACAGTATGCTTTCCTGGTTGGCGGCTTCGATGCGCTTCGATCGCGTGGACCCCAACCTGGCCGACACGCGCTACAGCTTCTCGGTGCTTTCGCCTCGGATCATCTTCCACACGGGCTGGCAATCCACAGATCAAGTTGTCTTGCAGTATTCACACTGGTTCAATGGCCCATGGACGACTGTGCGAGTGGGCGAGCCGCCAGTTGAGGATATCTCAGTGGTTCCGGACGGCGACATGGTGTCCCTGTCCGCGCGCATGTGGTGGTAGGAACCGTGGCGAGGCAGAAGACATATCCGGTTGGACTGCAGCGCGCGCTGCTGGCCGGGCTTTGTGCTCTGGCGTGCATACCCACTGCGGGCAATCAGGCCACGGACGCGCAGGCCACCGGCGCGTCGCCGGGTTTCTGTGTGAAGCCGACATCCTGCAACCCCGATCCAGGGCCGCAGCCGGTAAATTGTGCGGCCGCCGAATCGGGGCTGGAGTTTGCACCATTCAACATTGCCGATTTCGAGGAGCTCGGCAGCGACCTCAACAACAACCCGTCGTACATCGGCGAGTTCATGTACTCGTACACCGACGCGACCGCCCAAATCTATGCCAACGGGGACAATGGATTGCAGTTCCCGGCCGCGTACGGCCCCGTGGCAACCACTGCGAACCGGTGCAGCTCAGATGATCCGAATGGTCCCAGTAATCACATCCTGCACGTCACAGGTGGGCATGTCCAAGGCGGATCAATTATTGGCGCGCCATTCCTTGGCTGGGGCGGTGGGCTGGGCGTGGCCATGCAGCACTTCGCAGTGGACAAGAATCTCTGCTTTGATAGCCAGGCCAACTACTTGCCTGAATCTGAGCGTTCGCCTTTCTGCGAGCCCGACAGTGCCGAACTGCCCGTACGTTACGCCGCGCTCAACCTGAGTGGTTGGGATGGCGTTGCTGTCTGGGCTCGGCGCGCGTCCGACAGCCAGCCTCTCCTGCGCGTGCTCGTGGGCAACAAGTACACCGACGACGACATCAGCTATCTCACGTATGTCCGAGACCCAAACGAGCCGCGCTTCTGTGAGCGGGTCCGTGAATGTGACTGCGTGAACGGCAAGGACTGTGAGAAGTGGGATAATCCGGGCGGGACGCTGCCTGCGGGCTACTACTGCGGAGATCCGGCGGCGGATCCGCAACCTGGAACCATTTCTGGCGCCGGGGTGCAGGCCGCCAACAGTTGCAACATGACCCAGTGTAACCAGGTGTACCCGGCCTACCCGGGCAATGGACCGGATCCACAATTCGCTGGCCGGCCCTGTACGCCCTATGCTCTCCGCAACGGAACCCAATGGAGCTACTGTTTTGATCCCGCCACTGATCCGCCCCCCGCCGAGTCTGACAAACAGTGCGGGGATCACTGGACTTTCCCGTTGCATCTGACCACCGAATGGCAGCTCTTCCTGGTACCCTTCACGACCATGTCTCAGCAGGGGTGGGCAGAGCGGTGGTCATTTTTTGATACCTCAACGGTGTCGGTAGTGCGTCTGACTTGGGACGCGGGCTGGGTTGACTACTGGATTGATAACCTTCGATTCTATCGGGTGCGGCGCAATGGCTTGCCGAATGCCGCCGCAAGCGCGAGCCAATGAAAGGAGTTCACTCATGGAGAAGACGGCTATGAAAGTGCAACGGTATCTCATGATCTTCGGCATGTTGGCCCTGGCCGCTTTTGCGGCGGGCTGCGGATCTTCGGACACCCGGCCTGGGACCGGGGGCACCCCGGCTGCAGGCACCCCAGCTGGAGGAACGTCGCAGGCCGGCGGCACGACCGCAGTCGCAGGAACTCTTGGCGGCGGCACGACCACCCCGACGGGTGGAACCACGACCGCAGGAGGCACCACTGCCGCGGCTGGAACCACAGGGAATCTGAACGGGGCGGTGTGCCCACCTGGGGTTACACCCACGGGGGCGGAAATCACGAACTTCACCTCTACGGAATGGAACGGAATCACGGACAAGTTCGGAACGGGCACTGTGATTGGCGGCATTTTCAGCTACGGGGGCGGCAAGACCGGCTCCACGATGAAGTCGAGCGTGGATTCTACCAATCATACACTGGTCCTATCTGGCACCGTCGTGGCCGGCGACTATTCCGGCGGCGGCTTGTCGTTCGATGAATGCGTAAATGCCTCGACCTACTCTGGCGTGCAGTTCACCTTGGGTGGAACCACGGGCGGTTGCGACCTGATTTTCAACGTCCAGACCTTCGACGAAAAGCCTGCCGGCACGAATCAGGTGGGCGGATGCACCAGCAGCAGTTGCTACGCCTTCCCGAGCGTGAAGCTGACCAGCACCTCGGGTCCAATCACGGTCGCCTTCTCGACCTTGACTGGCGGCCAACTGGTCGTTGCGACGGCCCTGCAAGACGAGATTGTGGGGTTGCAGTGGCAGTTCCAGTCTCCCGCGCCTGTTGGCGACGCGGGCCAACCCGGGTGTGACGGCATCAACCTGACCATCACCGACGTTTCGTTCGTTCAGTAACTGAGACAGACGCAAGGTTCGCGCGCTTCTCGGTAGGGGCGACCTGCGGTCGCCCCAGCGACTACGGGCGGGCGAGGGAAGGGCGACCGCAGGTCGCCCCTACGTCTGCGGCGAGAAAGGGCGACCGTAGGTCGCCGCTACGGCCGACAGACGAACAGGGTCGCGGTCAGCGGCAGCAGGCGGTACTCGATCTGGTCGTCCTTGACCGCGACGGCGGGCATCGGGCGGATGGTCGGCTCGCTGCCGCTGAGCACGAACACATCGGCTGTCTTGCACTCCGCGCCGGCGACGTGGATCTTGCCGGCGAAAAGTGTGTGCAGCTCTTTGTTGATGACGATCATGGTGAGCGCCTTCTTTGAATCCAAGGCTGCGAAGATAGAGGCCTTGGCATTGTCAGTGGTCGCCGTCACGGCTCTGTCGCCAAAACGCCCGTTCTTGCCGTCGTAGTTGCGATACATGCGGTAGGCAGCCTGCGTATAGGGCGGCAGAACCGTGTTGCCGGCGTTGTCGCCCCAGTAGTTGGCCATGTACATTCCCTCGCGCCCGAAAATCCCCAGCACATCGATCTGGGCCAGTCCACCCGAGATATGCTCGCCGGCGCCGAAGTTGTATTCGGTCATGGTCAACTTGGTGCCCGGGTATCGCTCGGCGATGCGTTCCAGCAGCCAGGGGATGAGGCGCAGGGGCTTGCCCCTGGAGTCCGCGATGCCGGTCTCATTGTAGGCAGGATCCCAAAAACTGCGCGGCGCCTGCAAACGCGCGGCGATGGTCTTGGGGGACACGTCTTTCTCAGTGATGCGCTTGCTTCCCCGATCCTCGGGGTACCAGTGGACATCCAGGGCGTGGACCAGCCGCTTTCCATGCTTGGCTTCCAGCCTTTTTGCCTCGGCCAAGAAGTAGTCGAGATAGCGGTCGTATTTCTTGTTCCATTCGGTCGCGTCGGGGGCCGCGTCCAGAGTCTGGAATTCGCTCCAGCCGAACATGACACCTCCGAGTACGAACGCGGTTGGATCCACGCCCAGGATGGCCTCCGCAGTCGCCTCGCTGCGCTCGATGATCTCCTTGTAGGTGGTTTTCTGCGGGTGAACTCGCACGTGCAAACCCGACCAAAGCGCCGGCTCGTTGTCGAGCGAGTAGAATCTGGCGCCGCCCTTGTCCGCCTGGCCCAGCTTGTTCACCAGCAGATTGACGAACTCGTCTTGGTAGACTTTGCCATCGTTGAGATCGGGGGACAGGGAAAACGGGCCGGGTTTCTTTGGGAATGAGCGCACCCAGCGCGGGCTAGGCGCCTTTTCATTGTCGGACACCGACCCAAATTTGTCCGCACTCACGTAATCGACCAGGGGGATGGTCACGATCGATTCCATTCCTGCGGCCCGGTTTTCCTGCACGAAATCCAGGAACTGCGCCCCAGGCGTGCTGCAATTGCGATAGCCCATCGCCGTGCAAGGCCATTCGTCGCTGGAATACTGGTAGTCGCTGCCGGCGTTCGAGGCGTTGATTTCCCAGTTGTAGGCGGTCTGGCGATTTCCGCCCATGCGGCGGACCGTGGCGCCGAAACCCTCGATCTTGTGTGAATTGATGCCGTAGACATACGGGCTGATGGTGCGGATGACGGACTTGGGGTTGACCTCGAAACGCAGCTCGCCGCCCTCGGTGGGCGGGCCTGACAGGGCTGCCTGGTCGCGGGCGGCAGCCAGGGCCGCACTGGCCTTTTCACGGTGGCGGTCAGCGGCGCGCGTGTTGGGCAACTGGCTGAGGGGAATGCGCCTGCCGAAGTTCTCGACGGTAGCGCCGGCGATGTCGATGGTCTCTGTATCGTAGCCGAGGTGGAAATTCATGTGCGCCTCCCCAGGCGCATAGGCCTCCACGGATGGGAAGCGGATTTGCACCTTGGTCCATTCGGCCAGGGCCTGGACCGGGTATTCCACGGACTTGGTGTAGGGCGGCTTGCCCAGCTCGAACACGAAGGACGTCTCACCCACGCCGTCGTCTTTGGGCACCTCAGCGCGCAGGTAGAAGGTGGCCAGCAAGATGTCGCCAGCCTCGACCGCTGCGCAGGTCGGGGCCTGGAACTGGACCGCATACTCTAGCCCCGAGCCTTGTTTGACCCGAAGGCGGGTGGCCTCGCCAAAGGGTTGGCCATGCACGGAAATCTGGCTGGATTCGATCTTCTGAGCTTCGCCCTGCACGACGAAGTCGCGCAGCCCGCGGCCGCACAGCAGGTCGACCCGAGGCACGTTGGCGATGCGGGCGTTGGCGGCCTCGAGCAGGGCCGAGGCTTGCGGCGTATCGGAGGCAGGCGAGGAGGGAGGAGCTGCGGTTCGCTGGATGCACCCGCCGAGCATCAGACCGAGCAGCGCGCAGCGACAGAGGATCTGCGTGGACATTGGGGCGAGCCTAACGGGAAGCTGGCATTTCGGAAAGGGCTTTTACCTCGCAAACGGTCTTGTCTTCGCTGGCCGCAAAACGTACGCTGCTTCCGTCGTGGACAAGCGAAGCCACCCTCGGGCCCTCTCAATCTGAGCCAACATGCGCAAACGACAGGAAGCCATGCTGGGCAAGGGCGACAACCAGGCCATTCGGGAGATCAACCGATCGATCATCCTGGATCTGGTTCGGCGCGCGGGACGGGTTTCGCGCACAGAGCTGGCCCGCCGTTCGAAACTCACCAAGCCCACGGTCTCGACCATCATCGACGAGTTCATCGGCGAGGGAACTGTGCGCGAGGTCGGGCTGGGCGAATCGCTCTCGGGCGGGGGCCGGCCGGCGCGGCTGCTGGAATTCAACGATGCCTCGGCCGCCTATCTGGGCATCCACTTCGGCGTGCGCGCGACCCGCATCGCGGTGGCCGACGCGCGCGGCGTGATCCGCGTGGTGCGCGGCCGACCGTCGCTGCGAAATGCGCCGGCGCGGGTGGGCAAGGTGGTGCGGTCTATGGTCAACGAGGCTCTGCAGGCGGCCAAGATTCCGCGGGCGCGGGTGGCGGCTGCGGGCGCGACGGTGCCGGGGCTGGTCGACCAGGAAAGCGGCGTGTGCGTGCTGGCGCCCAACCTCGCCTGGCAGGACGTGCCCTTGCGCGAGGTCCTGCAGGACGAACTGCGCATGCCGGTGGTGGTCAACAACATCACGCAAGCCTCGGCCGTGGCCGAGGGCAGGGTGGGGGCCGCGCGCGGCGTGCGTTCCTATGTGTGGCTGTACGTGGGCAGCGGAGTGGGCGCGGGCATTGTGATCAACGGGCGACTGTTCCACGGGCAAAGCGGATTTTCCGGCGAGATCGGTCACTGTCCAGTGAGCGAGGACGGGCCACTGTGCGGGTGCGGGCGGCGCGGCTGCCTGGAGACCGTGGCCTCGACCATGGCGCTGTTGCGCGCGGCCGAGGACGCCATCGAGGGCAAGCAGGGGACGCGGTTGTCACGCGTGGAAGGACGACTGGACGTGGCCGGGATCGCAGCGGTGGCGGCAGAAGGCGACGCGGTCGCCAAGCGCATCCTGGCCCAGTCGAGCGAGCATTTGGGCCGGGGCATCTCGTTCCTGCTCAACATTCTCAACCCCGAGATGATCGTGCTCGGCGGTCCGGTGATCGAAGCGGGCGAGCCCTTCTTGCACGCGGTCCGCGCCTCGGTCGCGCATCACGCCCTGCTGCCGCATGGGGTGGCCATCGTTCCTTCGACCCTCGCCGATCGCGCCGAGCTGACCGGCTCGGTGTTGCTGGCCATGGAGAGCACCGTGCGCTCCTACCGAATCGTGGGCAGCCACGATGTCCGGCCGCGTGTGGCGACGGAACTATAGCGGAGAGTTTTCAGGCCTGGTGTCTTTCCATTGACAGTGGAAAGAAGGGGAAAATCTTTCCACTGTCAATGGAAAGGGCTGGTTCTGAGGAGCTGGACCAGTATCCATGAAAACGCGGTTGTACGCACCGAATATTCATGGTACACAGATGGCATGCTGGGACGCGAGAGTCACGTCGCCGCCATCGCACGCCTGTTCCGCTCGCATCCGGTGGTCGGCATCTTGGGGCCACGACAGGTCGGCAAGACCACGCTAGCCCGCTTGTACGCCTCGGCAGTATCCGATGTCCACCACTTCGACCTGGAAGACGCGGACGACCTCGGGCGCCTGGGTGAGCCCATGCTGGCGCTGGGTGCTTTGCGCGGACTGACCATCATCGACGAAGTGCAACGACGACCTGAGCTGTTTTCCGCCCTGCGTGTTCTGGTGGACCGGCCTGGTACCCACCAACGTTTCCTTGTGCTCGGCAGCGCGTCTCCTGATCTGCTGCGACAGTCGGCCGAGACACTCGCGGGCCGGATCGCCTACCACGAACTGCCGGGGTTCTCGCTCGCCGAGGTGGGGACGGACGCCCTGATGAAGTTGTGGCTGCGCGGGGGCTTCCCGCGGTCGTTCCTGGCCAAGTCGGAAGCGGACAGTCTCGACTGGCGCAAGAGTTTTGTGCGGACGTTTCTTGAGCGCGACATCCCGCAGCTCGGTTTGCGTCTGCCCGCCGTCACCCTTCGGCGGTTCTGGACCATGGTGGCCCACTACCACGGTCAGATCTGGAATGCCTCGGAGATCGGGGCTTCGCTCGCGCTCGCCGACACGACGGTGCGACGCTACCTCGACTTGATGACAGCCACGTTCATGGTCAGGCAACTGGCGCCGTGGTTCGAGAACCTGGGCAAGCGCCAGGTGAAGTCGCCTAAGGTGTACCTCACCGACAGCGGCCTGTTGCACACGTTGCTCGGTCTCCCCAACCTGCATGCCTTGGAGGCGCACCCCAAGCTAGGGGCGTCATGGGAAGGCTTTCTTGTCGAACAGGTGATACAGCGCTTGGGCGTGGAACGCGATGAGTGCTTTTTCTGGGCGACTCACCAAGGCGCTGAGTTGGACCTGCTGGTGATGCACGGCGGTCGGCGACACGGCTTTGAGTTCAAACGCACCTCAGCTCCCACGGTGACCAAGTCGATGCACATAGCCATGGAAGACTTGGGCTTGCACAGCCTTGATGTCGTCCATGCGGGCGCGCACAGCTTCCCCATGGACAAGAAGATCCGGGCCGTGGCGGCTGCGCGGCTGTTGCACGATCTGAAGCCACTGCGGTAGGCAGCGGCAGAGGTTTCTACAGATACCGGCTGACCAGATTCTCCAGCATCTCCTGTCGTCCCGAGCGGGGCTTGGGATCGATGTTGCCTGAGGTGACCCGGTCGGCGATCTGGGCGAGCGAGAGCTTGCGGTCCAGGATCTCCTTGCCCAACCCTTGCTTCCAGCCGGCGTAGCGCGCGTCCACCAGGGCAGGGAGCTTGCCGTCGGTCAGGATGCGGTCGGCGACCAGCAAGGCGTGCGCCAGGATGTCCATGCCGCCCACATGGGCGTGGAAGAGATCCTCGGCGTCGAAGCTCTGCCGGCGCACCTTGGCGTCGAAGTTGAACCCGCCGGTGGTGAATCCGCCGGCTTGCACGATGCGCGCGACCAGCAGCGACAATTCGCCCAGGTCGTTGGGGAATTGATCGGTGTCCCAGCCCAGCAGGGTGTCGCCGCGGTTCATGTCGATGCTGCCGAAAAGTCCGGCGGCCAGGGCGTAGGCCACCTCGTGTTCAAAGGTGTGGCCCGCCAGGGTGGCGTGGTTGGCCTCGATGTTCAGGCGGAAGTCGCCATTGGCTAGGCCATAGCGCTGCAGAAATGCATCGACCGCCGCAGAGTCGTAGTCGTACTGGTGTTTGGTGGGCTCGCGCGGTTTGGGCTCGATGAGCAGCGGTCCGCGGAAGCCGATCTTGTGCTTGTGCTCGGCCACCAGATTCATGAAGCGGCCGAGCTGGTCGAGCTCGCGCTTCATGTCGGTGTTGAGCAGTGTCTCGTAGCCCTCGCGCCCGCCCCACAGCACGTAGTTTTCGCCGCCCAGACGCTGGGTCACTTCCAGCGCGTGCTTGACCTGCGCGGCCGCGTAGGCAAACACCTCGGGATCGGGATTGGTGGCCGCGCCCGCCATGAAGCGCGGGTGCGAGAAGAGATTGGCGGTCCCCCACAGCAGCTTGACCCCGGTGCGCTGCATATGGCCGGCCAGCACATCGGCCATGCCGTCGAGCCACTTGTTGGTCTCGGCCAGGCTGCGGCCCTCGGGCGACACGTCGCGATCGTGGAAACAGTAGAAGGGCGCACCCAGGCGCGAAAAGAAATCAAAGGCAGCCGCGGCCTGCAGCTTGGCGCCCTCGAGCGCGTCGCCCGCGCTTTGCCAGGGCCGCTGGAAAGTTCCGCTGCCGAACATGTCTTTCCCGTCCGAGGCAAAGGTGTGCCAGAAACACACCGCCATGCGCAGGTGATCCTCCATGCGCTTGCCGCGCACGATGCGATCCTTGTCGTAATAGCGGAAGGCCAGGGGGGAGGTGGCATCGGGTCCGCCGTAGCGAATGGGTTCGATGGCTGAAAAGAACGAATCCTGCATGAGTTTCTTTTACCCCTTTACAAACGGTTTGGCTAGAGTCGGATTGAGTGCGGGGCGACCTGCGGTCTACCGCTTCAGACCAGGATTTCGTTGAGCCGGCGTTCCAGTTCGCGGCCGGCTTGCTCATACACCGTCCGGGTGGCCGGGTCGGGCTTCACCGCAAGGTGTTCGGCCGGGGCGGAGAAGCGGCGGGCCAGTTCTTCCCAGGCAGTTCCGTCCACGGCCTGAGCCGCGCGCAGCGCACCACCCAGCGCCGAGGAGTTGGATACTTGCAGGGGCACGATGCGCGCCTGGAACACGTCGGCGAGAACGCGCAAGATGCCGGGATTTTTCGACGCGCCTCCTGTGACCAAGATTGGATCCATGTTCTCGCCAATCCAGCGCGAGTGCAGGCGCAAACTGAGCGCCTGTGTTTCCACCACGGCGCGGGCAGCCGCAAATGGGTCGTGGCCGTCGACAAAAGTGGCGGATCCGAACCAGCGAACCACCGGGGCCGGCAAGCGCGGCGTGATCTCGGGCACGAAGTAGGGCAGCAGCAGATTGCCCGCGTTGCCAGGCCGCGTGCGGGTCAAGATCGCTTCCGCAAAGGCGTTCCAGTCCAGGCCAAAGCGGTGCGCGATCTCCTCGCGTGCGAGCGAGCCGTTGGAAAAGCAGGCCAGGGCCATGAAGCCTCCCGCGGGATTGCCGAAGACATGGCCGGAGCCGCGCGGATCGGTGCGCGGGGCTGCCATGGCCGCAAACACCGTGTCGCTGGTGCCCAGGCTGATGACGGCGGTGCCCGGACGAGTGGCGCCCATGCCCACCAGGCTGCTGGGGTTGTCGCCGGTGAATGCGATGATGGGAGTGTCTGGCGCGAAGCCGTATTTCTTCACGAAATAGTCGGCCACCACGCCCACGCGCGTGGTGCTGGGCACGGGCGCGCGCAGTTTTTGCCCGAGCCCCGGCGCGGTGGCGTCGAGCAAGGGGCGGCTCCAGGTGCCAGTCCCGAGATCGAGCAGGTTCATGCCCGCCCCGTCGCCCAGATCGATGGGCACGGTCGCTGCCACCAGCAGCGACGCCATGAACGAGCTGACCAGGTGAATCTCCGAGGTGCGCGCCCAGTCCGCGGGCGAGTCCTTGTAGAACTTGCGGATCTGCGGGCCGGTGAAGCGCTCGATGGCGCGCGAGCCGGTGATCGCCACCACGCGCTCGTCGCCGCCCACGGCGTGGGCGATCTCGGCGCATTCCGCGCCGGTGGCGCTGTCCATCCAGATGGGCGATGTGCGGCGGCTGAGCAAGGGTTGCACCTGATCGCGCAACGGCCGATCGGTCGACCAGGCGCCGACCGTGTCGAAGGAACGCGCCAGGTACACCGATCCGTGTTGCTGCCCGGCCCCGCTCACCCCGCGCACGCTGCCCAGGTCCACGCCCGCCTTGACCAGATCCCCGAGGAGCAACTCAAGCGCCTCGACCCACATGAGGGGATCGCTGTGCTTGACCCGGGGATCCTCGTGCAGCAGGAAACCCTTGGGCGAATGGAAGTGCGGCAGTCGTTCGCCAAACACCACGCTGTGGTTGGCAGAGACCGTGCCCGTGTCCATGTCGATGATCAGCCCCGAGAGGCTCTGCGTACTCGCGTCCAGACCGAGGAAACGCGCCATATGTCCTCCAGACTCCCTATGCAGGGGGAACGTCGTGGCTCGCGAGGGTGCGACCAGCTTCCCCGGGTTCGAAAAAGTGCACGCGATCCATGTCGATTGCCACGGACAAGGTCGCGCCCACGCTCAGGCCTGTGCGCGCGTCCACGTGCGCGACAATGCGTTCGTGCCGAGCGGTGGACAGGTAGACATCCATCTTGGCGCCCAGAGGTTGCAGCAACCAAAGCTTCATGGGCACGCTGACCGTGGCGGCCGCCTCGCCCGCGCGGGGAAGAATGAGCGCTTCGGGCCGCACGCCCATGACCAGGTCGGGATTGCTGGCCACCCGTTCGCGCAGGGCAGGCGCGGCCCAGGCCGGCACCGGCAGCTTGGCCGTGCCCTCGTCGAAAAACAGCCGTCCCGCTTCATCGACCAGGCGGCCGGTGAAGAAGTTCATGGGCGGGGTGCCAAGAAATCCGGCCACGAAGCGATTGGCCGGGCGATGATAGATCTCGAGCGGGCCGGCGCACTGGTGGACCACGCCGTCCTTCATGACCACCACGCGATCGCCGAGCGTGATGGCCTCTTCCTGGTCGTGGGTCACGTACACGGTGGTGCTGCCCAATTCCAGGTGCAGCCGCTTGATCTCGGCGCGCATCTCGACCCGCAGCTTGGCGTCCAGATTCGAGAGCGGCTCGTCGAAAAGAAAGCACTGTGGGTCGCGCACGATGGCGCGTCCCAGGGCCACGCGCTGGCGTTGCCCACCTGACAACTGGCGGGGACGCTTGTCGAGGAGCTGCGTGATCCCCAGCTTCTCGGCGGCGCGCCGGACTTTCTCGCTTATGGTGGCCTTGGGCATGTGGCGCAGGCTGAGGGCAAAGGCCATGTTCTCGTACGCCGACATATGGGGATAGAGCGCGTAGCTCTGGAAGACCATGGCGATGTCGCGGTCCTTGGGCGCCACCTGGTTCATCAAGCGGCCGCCGATGGCAAGGGTGCCCGACGTGATCTCCTCCAGGCCGGCGATCATGCGCAGGGTGGTGGACTTGCCGCAGCCCGAGGGACCGACCAGGACGATGAACTCCCGATCCGCGATGTGCAGGGTGAAGTCGTCGACGGCGACGAAGCCGCCTTCGTAGACCTTGTGTACGTGGGAAAGCTCGACGCTGGCCATGAGACGTTGTGCGCGTCCCGGACTCTAGCGCGGAGCTTTGCGGGTCGGAAGGAGAAACACCGCTCTTCTCTGCGGGAAGGTTAAAATGTTAAAAGACCTTCCAAATCCCCCTTCGCTCGTTATGCGTTTCGTCAGCAACTTCCCGTACGGCAGGGCACCCTTGTGGTTGCTGGTCATTGCAGTTGTGTCGGTGGGTCTGCGCGTGCTCACCGCGCGCCGGCACGAGGCGCGGCCCGATCTGGTCATCGTCACCCACACCGAGGCCCAGTTCGACGCCTATCGCAAGGCCATCCCGCGCTTCGAGCGCGACCACGGGGTCAAGGTCCAGCTGCAATTCGCAAACTGGGCCTCTTTGCAGGCGCGCCTGCAGAACGCCATCCTGGCCGGCAGCGAAGTGCCGGATCTGTCGGAAGTGTTCGCGGGATCTCTGGGCTTCTTCACCCGCGGGCCGGCGGAGGACTTTGGACTGTTGGACCTGACCGATCGGATGCGCGCCGACGGGTTGGATCAGCGCCTGGTGCAATCGCGCCTCAGTCTCTGGTCGACGCGCGGGCGCGTGTACGCGCTTCCCCACGACGTCCATCCCGTGATGCTGGCGTACCGACGCGACCTGGTCGAGGCGCTGGGCATCGACGTGAGCAAGCTCACCACCTGGGACAAGTTCGTCGAGGTGGGGCGGCAGGTGAGCCGCGATCTGGACGGCGACGGAATCATCGATCGCTACATGCTGGACATGCGCTACGACGGGAACTGGGGTTTGCAGGTGCTGATGTTCCAGCGGGGCGGTCAGGTCTTTGACCAGCAAGGCGAGGTGGCCTTTGCCACCGAGGACAATGCGCAGCTTATCCGCTGGTACATCGAACAGACGCGCGGGCCGCACAAGATCGGCTACGAGTGCGGCTGGGGGCAGCCGGTGGTCAGGGCCATGACCGACGGGTTGGTGTTGTTTCAGTGGGCGCCCGACTGGCGTAGCTGGGTGTTTGCCGATGAGGCGCCGGCGTTGTCCGGCAAGATGGCGCTGATGCCGCTGCCGGCCTGGACCCCAGGTGGACGACGCACATCGACCTGGGGTGGCACGGGCCTGATGATCATGAAGCAGACGCGCCACCCGGATCTGGCCTGGGAGCTGGCCAAGTACCTCTATTTCGACACCACGCAATTGGGTGAGCGTTTTCTGGCGACCAACATTCTGCCGGCGCTCAAGGACGCGTGGAATTTGCCCGAGTTCGCCACGCCCTTCCCCTACTATTCCAATCAGCGCGTGGGGCAGATGTACGCGGAGCTGGCGCCTGAGGCGCCGCCCGTGTATTCGAGCCCAGTCGACGACGCCGGGCGCCTTGCTCTGGACCGGGCCTACAACCGGTCGGCGCAGTACTACTCGCAGAATGGCGAAGCCGGCTTGCTGGAAAAGATCCGAGCCGAGCTGGCCGAGGCAGCCGAATCGGTGCGCCGGTTGGCCAGACGCGAGAAGATCCTGGCCAAGGGGACGCTATGAGGGGCAAGGTCCGGCAGCGAGCTGTGCGGTCCCCGGGGCGACCGCGCTACAAGGGCAAGGCGCCCTATCTCTTCTTGTCGCCCTATATCGTGTTGACCGCAGCGTTCTTTGTCGTGCCGTTTGTCAATGCGATCATGCTCGCGTTCTACGAGACCAATGGACCGCGCAGCCACGTTTTCGTGGGGTTGGACAATTTCGTCTTCTTGTTTACGGATCCGATTTTCTTGCGGGCTTTGCTCAATACCACGGTGTTTGCTTTGGTGTCAGTTTTCATACAGTTGCCGCTCTCCATGGCCCTGGCGCTGCTGCTCAATTCGGGCGGCGACAAGGTAAAAGGCTTCTTTCGGCTGGTGTTCTTTTCGCCCAACCTGGTGGGCCAGGTGCTGGTGGGCATTCTCTTCAGTGTTCTGTTCACGCCGCGCTACGGCCTCATCAATCGGGGTTTCCAAATGGTCTTGCACTGGGGGCTGGAGGCGCGCTGGCTCTCCGAGCCTCGGCTCATCATGCCGGCCATTGTCCTGACCTCGCTGTGGCTGTGGGTCGGCTTCAACATGATCTACTTCCTCGCGGCCCTGCAGACCGTGGACAAGACCCTGCAAGAGGCGGCGCGCATCGACGGGGCCAGTCCCTGGCAGATCTTCTGGCACGTGACCCTGCCTTCGATGCGCCACGTGGTGATCTTCGTCGTGATCATGAGCGTGATTGGCTCGTACCAGCTCTTCGAGCTGCCGCTCACCCTGCTGAGTGAGAGCTACGGCTACGGGGCCAACGACGCCGGGCTGACACTGATTACCTATCTCAACTACAATGCCTTCCGATGCGGCGACTTGGGCTTGGGATCTGCGGTGGGCTGGGTGGTGGCGATGATCATTTTCATTATCAGTTTGATACAGATCCGGCTGGGCCGGATCGCCGAGGAGGATTAGCCAGGATGAATATCTTGCAGATCCTCTTGCTGGCGCTGTTTGCGGCTTTCGCAGTCCTGCGCCTGCTGGGGCGGGGGCGGACGGCGTCTCGCTTTGCGCGCTGGACGCTGCTGTGCCTGGGCGCCGTGGTGGTGCTGGCGCCCTTCACCTGGCTTCTGGCAGCGGTGTTCAAGGATCGCTCGGTGCTCAATGAGTACATCTTCCTGCCGCCCGTGGAGCAGTGGTCGGAAAAGACGCTCAACCTCAATAACTTCCGCGAGCTATTCAAGGGCCGGCCCAGCCTGACCGGGCCGGTGTATTTCTGGGAGTACGTGCTCAATTCGACTGTGTACGCCACCTGCACCACGGTGTTGCAGATCTTCTTCTGTTCGTTGGGTGGCTACGCCCTGGCCAAGTACGAGTTCCGCGGCAAGAATGCGCTGACTCTGTTCATGCTGGGGTCCATGATGATTCCCTCGGTTCTGCTGCTGGCGCCGCTGTACAAGATGGTGGTGGACCTGGGACTGGTGGATTCTTTGGCCGGGCTCATCATTCCCGGGATGGTCGGCACCTATGGCATCTTCCTTTTCCGACAGGCTTGCCTGGCCGTGCCCAATGAGATGATCGATGCCGCTCGTCTGGATGGCTGCGGCGAGTTCGGCATCTATCTTCGCCTGGTGATGCCGCTGGTGCGGCCCATGGCTGCGGCGTTCTGCCTGATCTGTTTTCTTGGCAACTGGAATGCCTTCTTTGCCCCCAACGTGTTTTTGCACAGCCAGGACAAGCTCACTTTGCCGGTGGTGTTGAATCTGTACCTGGGCGAATTCAGACACGATCAGGGCGTGTTCTTGACCGGGACGGCGCTGGCCATGATCCCGCCCGCGGTGCTGTTTTTCGCCTTGCAGAGGGAATTCATCAGCGGGCTGACCTCGGGCGCGGTCAAAGGGTAGAATGGGTGGTGAAATCAGCTGGCCAGAAGCCCATGCCCGTGTCCCGCCGTCGCACGTTTCGCAATCCGATCCTTCCCGGGTTCTATCCCGATCCCAGTTTGTGCCGGGTCGGGGGCGACTTCTATTTGGTCAGCAGCAGCTTCGAGTATTTCCCGGGCGTTCCCATTTTCCACAGTCGCGATCTGGTGCACTGGAGGCAGCTTGGCCATGTGCTGTCGCGCCGAAGCCAGCTTGACCTGACGGGGGTGGCGAGCTCAGGCGGCATCTACGCGCCGACCTTGCGCCACCATCGTGGGCGATTCTTCTTGGTGACCACGCATGTGGGCGGCGGCGGCAATTTCCTGGTCACGGCTCGCCGACCCGAGGGCCCCTGGTCGGATCCGGTGTGGATCGATGAGGGCGGTTTCGATCCGTCGCTGTTTTTCGACCGCGGCCGCGTGTACTACGCTCGCGACGGAAGAGGGGCGGACTTCGATCATCCGGTCATTGAGCAGGCCGAGCTCGATCTAAGCACCGGCCAGTTGCGCGAGCCCATGCGGGTGATCTGGCGTGGCGCGGGCGGGGTCTGGCCCGAGGGGGCGCACCTTCATGCTCTGCACGGGCGGATTTATCTGCTGGCTGCCGAGGGCGGCACGGCCTACGACCACTGCGAGGTCGCGGCGCGGGCGGATTCACCCTGGGGGCCATTCGAACCCTGTCCTCACAATCCAATTCTCAGTCATCGCCGCCGTAGGCGGCATCCCATCCAAGCCACTGGACACGCTGACCTGGTCACGCTGGAGGACGGCAGCGCGTGGGCGGTGTTTCTGGGCATACGACCGCGACCCGGACGGAATCATCACCTCGGCCGCGAGACCTTCTTGGCGCCGGTGCGCTTCTCCGACGACGGTTGGCCGACTATCGGCGAGCGCGGACAGGTCGAGCTTGAGATGCCAGCCCCGGAGTTGGCGCCGCATCGCTTTGTTCCGCTGCCAGCGCGCGACGACTTTGATGGCGGGGTCCTGGACTCGGTTTGGGTCAACGTGCGCAATCCGCCGGAAGGCGCGATCAGTCTCAAGCAAAGGGCAGGGCATCTGCGCTTGTGCGGACAGCCCGCCAGCCTGGACGATATCGGACCAGTTGCTTTCGTGGCCCGTCGCCAGCAGCACCTCGCCATGGGCTGCAAGACGGAGTTGGATTTTGCGCCCGAGCAGCCGGGCGAAGAGGCAGGCCTGTCGGTGCGCGCGCGCGAGGATTTTCACCTCGACCTGGCTGTGCGCCTCGGCCGAGCCGGACGCGAGGTGGTGGCCGTGCGCCGAAACGGTGGTGTGTCGCGTGTGTTGGGTCGTGTGGCGATTCCGCCCGGTCCAGTTGAACTGTGCGTTCGCGCCGAGAACGATCGCTACCAGCTCTTGGCCGGCAAAGGACGCGCAAGCATCCTACTAGGCGAAGTGCCGGCGCGCGCCCTGTCCGGCGAGAGCATCACCCGTCGCGGGCCCATGCACTTTTGCGGCGTGGTGATTGGTATGTACGCCACCGGCCGAGGCCGTCCCTGTCGCGCACCCGCGGATTTCGATTGGTTCGACTATCGTCCCGATACCAGAGGCTGACTGTGTCCGCACAGCCGAGCAGCCACGAGAAGAGTGATTAGCAGCAACAGCGAAATCATGGAGAGCGTGATGCCGATTTTCCAGCCCGGCGGCGCGTAGGACAGGACGATGCGATGAGGGCCGGGGGACAGGACGACACCGCGCATGGCGAGGTTCACGCGCAGAACCTGGGTCGGCTGACCGTCGAGCAAGGCGCTCCAACCAGCGTCGAACTGTTCCAGGAACACCGCCACGCCCGGTCGGGCAGCTTGACAATTGGCCACGACGCGCGTGTCTTGAAAGGACTCCAGTTCACAGGCACCGGCCGGCTGCTCGACCGGGTCGGCGTCCGATGCGAGTGTGAAGGATTCGGCAGCGGGGGCAAGAATCGCCCATCGACCCGCGACCACCTCGGGGTCAAACACCGCTTCGCGCGCGGCGAGGTCGGGCAAGGTGCGAATTGTGCCCGCCAGGTACACCCTGGGCAAAACACCTTTCACGCGATACAGGCGCGTTCCCGGCAAAGGGTCCATCATCGCCTCAAGACCATCGGGTGTGGGCAGCGACGGAGTCGCAAGGCCGGAGATCAAGTACTCGATCCCAGTGAGACGCAATAGACTGGCCACGCGCGCCTGGCCCACAGTCCACAGGGTGGCCAGTGAGCTCGACATGGCGGCGTCGTAGCCCGGCACCACGCCAATCCCGTGAATGGTGGCAAGGTTGTCTATCAGCGTGCGCAGGAGATTGCGCTGAACCTCGCCCACTGTGCGAGGCGGCGCGCTTTGTTCGATGGCGCTGTCCACATCAGGCGAACGGTATACGCGCGGGGGCGCCAGCCGGCCACGCGCACGCGCATCCGCACGAATCGCAGCGGCCGCTGGCGGCTGTTCGTCGAGAAGACTACGGGGGCCGAAGTTCTGCAGGGGCCAAGCCGCCGCGGCCAAGTCACCGGTCACGATGGCCACGGCCAAGATTCCCGCGAGTCGGGGACGACGCCCGGCCAACCAAGAGGTCGCCGCCATGGCCAGCGCGGCGGCCAGCCCAGCCAGAGCGCCGTGGCGCACGGGTTCGGCCATGGCGGCGGGCACGAAAGGCGAGAGTAGAGCCAGGGCGCCCAGCGGAACCGCACAGATGATGGCGCGGAGCCAGACGGCCGTGGACGAGAGCTGTTCCAGCCCCAAAGCGGCGAGCAGAGACGAACTCGCCACAGTGACGATGAGGTACTTCTCCGGACCTCGCATGTACCCGAGAGGGGGGAGCAAAGTGCGAAAGATGGCGTGCACCGGCGTATGCCGGCCCAGCGCCAGCAAGAGGGCAAACAGGGCGAGAATGCCGAGGATAAGCGGCGCTCGACGACGGCGGCCGAAAGCGAAGCCCGCGAGCACAATCGCGCTGGCACCAAGATAGCACCCATAGATGAGGGGCCTTTGATCGAGGTCCTTTTCTCCCACCCAGGGGCCTGCCACATAGTCGGTGTAGGGATCGCCCATGGATCCTGGCGCCACCAGTTCCAGCAAGCGCATGGGATGGAACGAGCCCACCTCGGCAGCGGTGCGCGCCAGCCAGTCTCCGCGCGCGTTTCCGTGCGCGATCCGCTGGGCGGGAACAACAACGACTGCGGCGATTCCCGCTGCCAGCACCAGGGAGAGCATCGCGGACAGCGCAAATTGCGTCGCACGCCGAGTGCGGCCCTCGTGCTCACCCACGCCGCGATCCACGTCCGCCAGGGTGACAGCCAGAGCAAACCCGACCGCCATGATGGCCAGAAAGACCTCGCCGGTGAGAAACGCCAGGGCGACGGGGATAGCGGCCAGAGCAAGAGCCTTCAACCTGGCGCTCATAGGCGATCGGGTGCGGGCCACGCGCGCCAGGTGAATGAACCCCAGTCCGCACCACGGCAAGTAGGCGCCTGCGATCAGTCGAAGTCCCGCCGTGAACTCACCAGTGCAGGCACCTGAGAGGCACCAAGCAATTCCAGCGACCAGCGTGGCTGCGTGGGAACGGGCACCCAGGGCACGGGCCAGCATCATGATCCCGACGCCACCGACCACCAGATGGAACAAGAGCCACCAGCTGGTCAGTTGTGGCGAGGACGAGAAGAAGAAGACGGCATTGAGCGGATAGGTGAGCTGATTGAGAGGGTTTGCCAGGGTGGACAGGCCCAGTCCTTGCAGCGGGTTCCACAGCACGGAGTCGCCTCGCGCGAGGGCATCACGAAGAAACCAGCGCGAGGGAAAAAGCCAGCGGCTGACATCGCGTTGAAAGAGAATCTGCCCGGCCAGGAGCGGGAAATAGACCACTGCCAGCGCAGCCAACAGCAAGGAGAAAAGAAGAAGACGGCGAGCGCGGGGTCGAATCATCGGACAGCAGGGAACGGTAAAGAACGTGCCGGTTTCGCCGACTAGAACACACCTCGCGCCAGCCGGGAAACCCAGGACAGGGTAGCACGAGTCGGCCGACTATCCTTGTTCCCCCTGTTGCGCGCGGAAAGTCCAAACTATTGATTGGCTGGGGTATCGTCCCTCTGCCAGGTTGAGACCAAACATGCCAGCAGCCCGAGACGAAAGTGCGAGCCAGGCGCCCGAACGCCGCCCTGATTGGTGGCGCGCTTCGGTGGTGGCGGCGTTGCTCGGCCTGGCGTTTCTGCTGGGTTGCTTCCCCATGGGAGACTTCGACGTCTGGTGGCACCTGCGCGGGGGACAATTCATCCTCGAGCACGGCACCATTCCCCGCGTCGACATCTTCACCTACACCAACGCGGGTGGTCCGTGGATCGATCTCTACTGGTTGTTCCAGGTCATCATCGCGCTGTTGTATCGGGTGGGCGGGGTTTCGGCCTTGGTCTTGCTCAAGGCCGTCGGGGGCGTGGCGATCGTCGCGCTTGCGCTGGCAGTCCGACGCCCGGGCGCCAGGATTTGGCCAGCCGTGCTTGCCTGGCTGCCCGCCGTGATTGTGTTATCGGGCCGCCTGTGCGAACGGCCCGAGCTGTTTTCGCTGTTACTCCTCGCAGGATTTCTCGTGGTATTGCGGCGCGCAGCCGAGCGGCCGCGCTGGCTGTGGTTGCTCCCGCTGCTGCAACTTCTGTGGGTGAACTGCCACGGCTTTTTCGTGATGGGTCCGCTGTTGATTGCTGCGTATGCGGTCGAGCTGCTGTACCAGCGCCTTCGCTACGGGAACACCGGCGCGCCCGGACTGGCGCGGACATTCGCGTACGCTGGTGGCGCGGCCATGGTCGCTTGCTTGATCAATCCCTACGGCATCAACGCCGTGACTCTTCCGCTCCAGCAGTTCCACAAATTGGGGGCCGAGGGCATTTTTCGCGCGAACATCGGTGAGCTGAAGAGCATCGGCGATTTCATCACCCAGGCCGGGGTGAACAACCCCTACTTGCTGGGGTTCCTGTTCATGCTCGGGCTCGGGTTGGTGAGTTTCGTGCCGCTGCTGGTGCGCGGTCGCTTCAGCCCGTATCGGGGATTGCTCTTCACTGGCGCGGCCTACCTGGGGTGGCAAGCGACCCGCAACAGCACCTTGCTGGCCCTGGTCGCTGCGGTGGTGAGTCTGCAGAACCTCGACGAGATACTCGACCTCGCGCGGCCCCAGGCGCAGGCGCCTCGTCGCGGCCGGCGTGCGCCGCGCCCACGCGCTCGCCGTCGCATCGAACCTGTCTTGCTGGCTGCGATTGCACTGACTGCTGTGGCGGTGGTGTCGGGCCGGCTCTATGCATGGGCTGGCGAGGGTCGCACCATCGGTTTCGGCGAGCGTCCGCAATGGTATGCGCACGAGTCATGCGCATTCCTGGCGCGTGCCGAAATGCCCGAGCGAATTGTGGCCTTCAACCTCGGACAGGCAGCCGTGTGTATCGCGCACGTGCGCGAGCAGCACAAGCTGTTCATGGATCCGCGGCTGGAAACCAACCCCGAGGAGACTTTCGCGCGCTACATAGCGGCCCTGCGCGGCCTGTGGCGCGGGGCCGGTTGGGAAGCCCCGCTCGGCATCGATTTCGCGCGGCCCGACGAGATCCCGGCGCTGCTGGTCGAGCGCGGAATTCTGTCGCGCGTGATCAACATGCTGGCCCACGATTCCCGCTGGCGCTGCGTGCATGCCGACGCGGTGGCGGCCGTCTTTGTCGCGACGGCCTTCGCTGAAACGCACGGGCTTGCCGCAGTCACGCCGTGATGCCGTAGCTTCTCCGCTCTAGCGATTGCGGTCCAGGATGTCGTTCGTGAACAGCTCAATCGCAGCCTCATAGCTAGGCCAGGGATCTGGTATCCTGGCCGTCATGTCCTCGCCGCTGGATTCTTCGACGGTCTGCCTGACCCTGGACCTCGACTGGGCGCCGGATCACGTGCTCGAAGACGCGCGCCTTCTCTTGCAACAGGCGGGGTTGCCCACGACGATTTTCGCCACCCACCAAAGCCCCGGCGTGACGGCCTTGCTGGCCCTGCCTGGGTGCGAGACGGGAGTGCACCCCAATTTTCTGGGGGACCCCGACGAGGACGCGGTGCTGACCCGGCTACTGACCGCGTTTCCCACGGCCGTCGGAGTGCGCAGCCACGAACTCTACTTTGATTCGCGCCTGCTGCCGCTCTTCCAGCGCAAGGGCGTGCGTTACTTCTCCAACGATCTCATGTTCCTGCATGCCGGCCTCGATCCCTACCACGATTGGAGCGGACTTGTGCGCCTTCCACTGTTTTGGGAAGACGACGTTCACTGCCTCTTCTTCGACGGGCGCTTCGACTGTGCGGCGTTGCGCCTCGATCAGCCTGGCTTGAAGGTGCTCAATTTTCACCCGGTGCACCTCTTTCTCAACACCCGCGAGATCGCCGACTATCAGGCGGCCAAGCCGTGCTTGGCCGATCCGACGGCGGCGCGCAAGTTGCGATGCGAGGGCCCCGGCATCCGCACCCTGTTCCTCGATGTGGTGGGCCGGCTGCGTGGCGCGGAGATGCGGACCCTGGGCGCGCTGGCCGAGGAATTTCGCGCGGCCCATGTTTTCGAGGGCCGCACGGCCGAGCGCTTCGCACAAGAGGCTCGCAAGGAGCGCGCCCCGTGAGCCCCCGACGAATCCTGGTGACCGGCACGGGCGGCCCGCTGGGCAGCAACCTCATCCGCTCGCTGCGCGCGGCGCCCGAGTCGCTGGCGCTCTTGGGCACGGAAGCCAACCGCTATCATGTCCCGCTGTCTCTGGCTGATCGCACCTTTTTGATTCCCCACGCGCGCGAGACTGATGCCTACCTTGCGGCTCTGGCTCGCATCGTCGCTGACGAGGGGATCGATCTCATTGTGCCCAGCCACCCCGTCGAAGTGCGCACCATCGCCTGCCACCGCGGCGAGCTGGGCAAGGTTCGCCTGTTCTTGCCCGAGAACGACGCCATCATCTGCGCGGACTCCAAGTGGGAAACCTTCCGCACCCTGCGCGCGGCGGGCGTGCCCGTGCCTGACACCTTTGCCATCGATGGCGAGTACGACCTGCGCGCTGCCTTTGCCGCCATCCCCACCCGTCCGGTTTGGGTGCGTGGCTCGGGCGCGCCCGGGATCGGCATCGGCGTGGCGTCGTTGCCCTGCCGCCAGGTCGCGCACGCCATCGCCTGGGTCGATCACCACCGCGGCTGGGGCGGATTTGTCGCCAGCCGTTTCTTGCCCGGGCGCAACCTCACCTGGTGCGGCCTGTTCCGCGACGGCGATCTGGTCGCGGCGCAGACGCGCGAGCGGCTGGAGTACGTGATCCCGCATGTCAGCCCGAGCGGCATCACCGGCGCGCCCGCGGTCAGCCGCACCATTGCCTATCCCCAGGTGCGCAGCACGGGCGAGGCCGCCGTGCGCGCCTTGCCAGGAACGCCGCGTGGGATCTTTTTCGTTGACATGACCGAGGACGAGGCCGGCCAGCCCCGGGTCACCGAGATCAACGCTGGTCGCTTCGGCACCACCATCCATTTCTACACCGAGGCCGGCTGCAACTTCCCCTACTGGGCGGTGCGCCTGGCCTTCGGCGAGAGCATTCCAGGCGAGCCGCTCATCGATCCCATTGGCCCCGGCGTGTACTGGCTGCGCACTCTCGATTGTGGCCCGGTGCTGGCGCGCGATCTGGACGGGCCGGGCCGATGAGTGGGCCGCCTGCCGTCGCCATTCTCGACATGGACGGCGTCCTGGTGGACCTTCACCTGGACGGCGCGGGCGTGCGCCGCGAGGTCAATGGCATCTTGGCTTTCGAGGGCATGAGCGTCGACGGCCAAGGCCTGCTCAGCGGCATCGCGGCCGCTTGCGCGGAAGTCGGCGCGCGCGATGCCCAGGCCGGCGCCCGTCTGGCCACCCGCCTATGGGCGGTGATCGACGCAGAGGAGACCCGGTGTGCCCCGACCTGCTCGATCCATCCCGGCGCACGCGCTCTCTTGCAACGTCTGGCCGGGCTTCCGGTCGCCCTGTACACCAACAACCACCACGCGGCTGCGCGCACCGCCTTGCACGCGGTTGGAATCGATCCGGCGCGCTTCTTCGCCATCCAGGCGCGCACCGGCGCTGAATCGATCAAGCCGGCTGCGGCGCCGGTGCTGGCCATCCTCGCGGCGCCCGAAGCGGCCGGCGCCGAGCGCGTGTTTCTGGTCGGCGATCACGTTGCGGACATGGGTTCAGTCTTGGCTGCCCGTCAGGCCGCGCCTGGGCCACTCATCGTCGCCGTCGGACACGCGCACTCCATGGCCGAAGTGCCGCGTCTGGAGGCGGCCGGGGCGGACTTCGTAGTCACCGAGGTCAGCGAGGCCGCGGAGTTGATCGGCGCCAGCCGCAGTCCGCATACCCTGTCCATGGTGCTGCTGGCTTGGAACGAGAAGGCATCCATCGCGGCCGCCGTGCGCGACTGCCGACGGGTGGGCCGCCTGTGGCTGTCGGGTTACGAGATCATCGTGGTCGACGACGGCTCCAGTGATGGCACCGCGGCCCAGGCCGAGGCTGCCGGCCAGGGTGACGTGCGGGTCGTGCGCCACGCGCGCAACCTGGGCATGGGCGCGGCCATGCGCAGCGGATACGCCGCCGCCCGCTGCGAGTACATCGCCCACCTTCCCGCCGATCGTCAGGTCCGCCCGCAAGCGCTGCTGGCCTTCTTGCCCTGGGCTACACCCGAGACTACCGCGGTCAGCACCTATGTCACGCCACCCTCGGGCGAACAGCGTCGCCTGATGTCGCTGGCCTTTCGCTTCGTGGTGCGGGGCTTGGGCGGGCTGCGGGTGAATTTCGCCGGCACTTACGTCTTTCATCGACGCTGGCTCGATACCATTGATCTGGCCAGCGTGCGTAGCGAGACCTTCCTGTTCAGCTTCGAGCTGCTCGAACGGTTGCGCCGTGCGGGCAGCCGCTTTGCCCCGGTCACCATTCGCTCCTTCGTGCGCGAGGTGGGACAGAGCCGCGAGGTGGCCCTGCGACGGATCGGGCGCGTGTTGGGCGAGATCGTGCGCTATCGCATGCGCAGCCTCGGACACCGGCGACGATCTACTTCTGTATGATTATGCTGCCACAGTCGGTGAAGGCCAGCGTGGTTTGAATCTCGAAATTCGACTGGTCAGTGTGGCGTTCCGCGTGAAAAACCGCCAGCTCGTAGATGCTGTCTTTCTGAAGTCCGAGTGAATCGATGGTGACTTTCTTGGTCTCTTGGGCGTGTCGCCCTCCCAGATCGATGACCAACTGCTTGTTGATGAACACCCAGACGTCGTCGTCGCCGCTGAACGAGAAGGTTTCACCCCCTTTGTATTGGAAGGCGGTGTGAATCTCGGTGGTGAAGGAGAAATTGTGAGGCTGTCCCTCGTCGCCAAAGCCAGCATTGTCGAGCGGAAAGAAAGAACTGGGCTTGGTCGCTTGGAAAGAGGCTGTCCCATTGACGTCGACCATCTGCAGGGCCAAGACATACGACATATTGACCCCCGAGACATCGTTGTACCATTGGTTGAAGTTGTCCGGACCTGTGGTGGACTTCTGCGGTTGTCGTCCAGTCGCCGCGTAGACCGGCTTGTTATCTGGGCCGAGGGTGGTGGCCACGATCCCCGGTTCGTCTCCAACTGGCGCCGTCTCAAAATCTGGATGCCCGCCGGTCTTGTTCCCCATCTTGAAATCGCGAACCACGCCGTAGAGGGCGGTACACGCAGTGGCAGGACGGGTGGGTCCAGCGCTGGCTCCGGCCGCGCCCGCGTCGCCGGTCGACGTGATTTGTGGACCGAGGGCATAGGCCCCAACGGCCACATTCGTCACGTTGGTGAAGCCGGTTGGAGGCCAAGGATCAGGTCCAGTGGCCACGTCGGCATTCCCGGCGTCGACCACCGGATTGCCGCCAATGTGGCTGGTGTCGATTGTGAAAGGCAGACCACCCGAGCTGGTGTCGGCGTTTCCTGCTGCACCACTGTTTCCCGCTACTGCGGCAGCGCCACCGTTTCCTGCTGCTCCGGCATGGCCACTGTTTCCGGCTGGTCCGCTAATGGGCGGTAGGTCCGACACACAGTCAATTAAGAACAAGCCGACGAATAGACCGGCCGCCATGCCAACGAGGGCCTTGCCAAACATCGTCCCTTTCATGGTGCCTCCCTGGCGATTGTTCACACATACCCCAACCCACAACCCAACCAAAACATAACCTGATACTATTTTCCCGAGCCGTCAACGGCTAGATGGGTACCTATGGCGCCGCTGATGCGACCGGCTGGCGAGCGCAGAAGACCTCGGAGAACAGTCGTTCGAGGACGAACAGGCTAGCGACGCGGAGGTTGACGCGCTCGACGGCCGGATAGGAAACCACTCTGGCGCCGTCGCCGCCCGACGCGAGGGTTTTTGCCGCCTCGATGAGGTGGCTACTTCACCATGTTGTAGATCTCGCTGGCAGCGAGGAGGAAGGAGCCGACCCCGTAGTCGTGGGTTTCAGTGGTTGCTGCGGCAGCAGGGGCACTTCCGGTCGCTTGAATGCAGCCAACCAGGCCTGCGCTGGTGACACATTTCATCATACCGTTCCAGGCCGCGATCACCACAGGAAGATAGGTCGCGCGGTCGAGCAATCCCTGGTTGATTCCGTAGGCGAGGGCGTAGGTGATCAGGCCGGTGCCGCTCACCTCGGGATTGTTGTAGGTGGTTGGATGCGTGAGGTCGGAGTGCCACGTGCCGTCCGATTGCTGGTAAGTCACGATAGCGGCGGCCATGGTCTTCAGCAAGGTGACGTAGGAATCGTGTTTGGTGTCGGTAGCCGGGAGGTATTGCAGGACCCTCACGATTCCGCCCATGACCCAGCCGTTGCCGCGCGACCAATAGGTCGTCTTGTTGACGTAGGACGAATCGCGCCAGAACAGCCCGGTCTTCGTGTCAAAGAGCCCGGTCTGCGTGGCGGTCCACTCCGTGTCCAATAGGCTGTAGTACGATGTGTCGTTTGCAATCTTGCCCAGGCGCACGACACCTCCGGGCGCCATGAATAGGGCATCACACCACCACCAGTCGTCGGTATTCTGGACAATTCCCGGTTTCGGGCTTGCCTTCACGAGGTCGATGCTCGCCTTCGTACTGGTGTACATGGTCGCGCTAGCGCCGGTGGGATTCGCAAGATAGATGTCTTCGTAGACCTGTCCGGCGCATTGGTTGTCTGCACTGCGCGTGGGCGACGCAAGCAGTGTCCAGTTGTTCTTGGTACCCCAGTTGGTTGCATCGGTCAGAAAGGTTGCCTCGTTGGTGGCGAGGTAGGATGCCATCACGCCGATGTAGAAGGTGGCCTCGGTCCACTTGTTGACCCAGCTCGAATCCTCTGGCCCGAGCTTGATCTCGTAAGGGATCACCAACTTCATGGTAGCCAGAATGTCAGCAGCAGCAGGCAGTCCGGCCACCGCACCGCCTGAGCTGGTCGCGCCGCCCGAATTGGTCGCGCCGCCCGAGCTGCCGCCTGATGCGGTGGAACCGCCCGTCTTGCCACCCGAGCTCGTTGAGCCGCCGGACTTGGCCGTGGATCCGCCCGAGTTGGCGGTGCTTCCGCCGGAGCTGGCAGTCTTGCCGCCGGTGTTGGCAGTGCTTCCGCCGGTGTTGGCAGTGTTTCCAGCAGCGGGTACGACCCTCGCTCCGCCTGAGGCCGAGGTGGTTCCGCCCGGGGCGGTTGCCGTTCCGCCAGAGGCAGAAGTGGTTCCGCCAGGTACGGTTGTCGCTCCGCCCGAGGCAGAAGTGGTTCCGCCGGCGACGGTTGTTCCACCAGGTGCGGCGGTTGTTCCGCCAGGTGCGGCGGTTGTTCCGCCAGGTGCGGCGGTTGTTCCACCAGGTGGGGTAGTCGTTCCGCCTGGCGCGGAAGTGGTGCCGCCAGGGGCGGCCGTCGTACCACCACCACCACCCGCGTTCCCGGTCGCGCCGCCTCCCGAGCCGGCCGTGCCACCCGTCGATGGTCCGGCGGAACTGCAGCCGCCCACGATTCCTGCCGTGCAGAGCGCGACGGCAAACGAGAGCAGAAGCGTGGAAAATTGGGATTCAGTCGGGATTCTGTTCGCCATCAACGTGTTCCTTGACTTGAGTCTAGAGAAGCCGTCGGTCAAAGCAGTGGCCCGAGATCGGGTTAGGGCTCAAAGCCGCGCCATATTTGCATCCGAACTCGATGTCCGTCTAGTGCCAAAGAAGTGCTGGACGCCGGGACACTGGTTAGCGCAGACCGCCCGCGCCATGAAACTCCAGATCTGGCCAGGAGTATCGGCTTATGCGTTAGCGCCTTTTGCGAAGGCGAAAGGCAAACACTAGAAGTGCGAGCAACGCAAAGCCGGGGTAGCTCGTCGCCTGGCCTGCGCCGATGCGGCAGGAGCATCCGCTGTTTGACTGTGTCGGGTTGGGCACGGCCGTAGTGCCGCCCATGGCGCCGGTGTCGGTCGTGCCGCCCACGGCGATGCTTCCTCCAGCTCCGAGCGGGGCCGTACTGGCTGCACCAGCGCTGCCGGGCCCTCCGCCAGCTCCGATTGATCCGCCGGCCGCAAGGCTGCCGCCCATGGACACGGCGCCAGCCGCTCCAACCGAGCCGCCGGTGCCTAACATGCCACCGGTTTCGCTGGTTGCGCTGTTGCCGGCAATTGCGGCAGTGCCGCCGGTTTCGGGTCTTCCGCCGCTGGCGGCGCCGCCTGTTGCCGGCGATCCTCCCAAGACCGTGGCGCCGCCGGTTTCTGCGGTCCCGCCACTCCCCGGTGTGCCACCGGTTGCTGTGGTCCCGCCACCCGCAACCTTGCCGCCAGTTGCCGTGGCGCCGCCGCTTTCGGTCTTGCCGCCGGTTGCCGTGGCGCCGCCGGTTCCGTTCTTGCCGCCGGTTCCAGTGACGCCGCCGGTCCCCGAGCTTCCACCGTTGCCCCCTGAACCACCAGCTGGGCCGCCGTCAGGCGAACCGCCAGAATTGACCGGACAGGCTGCACTTCCCGGACCTGGATTGTCCCGGTCGAAGGCCACCCCGTCGAACGGAACTACGATGATCTTGCTCCCGTGGGTATCGTTTGCCACGTCCGAGTTCTTATCCACGTCGATGACCGCGAAGGTAAAGGCAGAGACGTGGCCACTCTCCATCACCACGCCGGCCCGCTCCATCTTGTACCAATGGTTGACCGTTCCGTCGGTGTAGCGCACGAAATCGCTGGTCGGATCGTAGGCCAGTCCCATGCTTTTCCAACTATTGATACCGTCAGTTGACGTGTAGTGATTGGCTTTGCGAGCATTGTAATCGTTGGCAACCAGATGGTATTGGCCACCGCTGCACCAGATCACTGGATCTTCATAACCCTGACTTTGCAGGCTCGGAACCGTCGCCTTAATCGTGTATGGCCCAAGAATGTTGCTGGCGCTGACCATCTCCTGGAAACTCCGGCTCATGATCTCGAAGCTGCCATCGGCGTTGGCCCAGATTGTGAGGTTTTCCGTTGTTTGCGTCGAAGTGGAGCCACCGCTAATCTGAAACTGACCTTTCGACGTCCATGGATCGGCGAGTGAAGTGGACGTATAGATATTGCCCGTACCATTGTTGCCCAGACTGTCGAGAAGAACGTAGCTGCCATCGCTGAGGACTGCGCCGGTGACATTCTGCTCCTTTCCGGTGAAAGGAGTGGTCGTGCTAAGGGTGTAGGTTCCTATGACGGTTCCGTCGCTGACCGCCTCCGCAATGACCGAACTGGGCCAATCGGCAAAACCTTTGTTTTGCGGCCACTGGCCCGCGTACATGCGATACTTGCCGTCTGCGCCCTTCAAGATCTTGCCGTCCCAATACTGGTACTGCTTGTTGGTCGCATCTTCGAGGCCGTTGCAGGTATCTCGAGGACCAACGCTGGCAGCACCCCAGGCAGTCGATGTCAACGGACAGACAATTGGCGTCGGCTGGAAGTAGTCGATTAGCGTCTTCGTTCCCGCATCGGCCGCTCCGGCCACACGCGCGGAAAGCAGGGCCCCCGCAAGGGACATCACCACAAACAACTTCACGAACGTATTCATAGAACTCATCGGCGCTGACTCCTTTTTCGAAGACGACAGGCGAACATGAGAAGCGGAAGCATCGCGAAGTCGGGGTGGCCGGCTGTCTGCGCGTCGGCGATGTGACAGGAGCAGCCGCTGCTTGCGTGCTCGCAGGCGCACAAGCCTGCTTGAGGCGGCTCTTGTGGATTGCATTCTTGCTTGACCTCTTTGTGCCAGTGCCGGGCACTTTCACGAATATGAAGGGCGCTTGCAGGCTGCAGTCTTCGATCTTTTATTTGCTAAAGTGTGTGATTCACCGCACATGGGAAGCACGCGAAATCACCCTTAGCGCAGAAGGGGGCAGAGCAGGGGTAGTTCGGGTTTAGATATTTCTTACGCTCGTCACTTTTGCGTGGCTGTCGGCCGCCAGAATGGCGGAGGCGGTAACGCGCGGCGAGAGGATCGATGCCCCAGCCAGGCGGGGCGGTTGGCCGTTCTTGCCATCCGCTGGAGGGAGTGATTGAAGGGCAAGTCTGATCGGTCGTGTTGGCGGCGTCCGAGTGCTAGGCTGAGCCCACATGCCCAAGGCCCGGCTATCACTGCTGCTTGGCTGGCTCGTCGCCCTGACGGCGAATGGTTGCAGTGCCGATCAGCGTGTGCTGGGCAAGATTTCCGCATTGCTTGGTGACGCCGGCCTTGCTGACGCAGACGCAGCCGACGCCGACGCGGGCGATGCGGACGCCGGTGATGCGGAGGCAGGTGACGCCGAGGCCGTGGCGGAAATCTGGGTTCCCTTTGGCGCGATTGCGCCGCATCCCGCGTTTGCGAATGTCTGTGTCGGTGGCGTGGGGGTCTGCGCACAGGCGGATCCAACCCTGACCGCCGATGAGCTGGAACTCTACTTTACGTCGAATCCCAATGGCGATTATGACATCTGGCTGGTGAAACGAGAGAGCGCCACGGCGCCCTGGGGCACGCCGGCCAAGGTCGACCAACTATCGAGCACCTCACTGGACGAAACCCCGGAAGTTTCGGCTGACGGGCTGACCATCTACCTGGCGAGCGAGCGTCCCGGAGGCGTGACCCCGGGCCGGCGTCTTTGGGTGTCACACCGAGCGAAGCGTACCGATCTCTGGCAGCCGCCCACGCCGGTGACTGACTTCAGCACTGGAGCGGACGAGGACACCTCGCCCTCGCTGCAGCGAGATCAGCTGATGATGGTGTTTACTTCCCTACGCGGGGGCGACTGGGATCTCTACGCAACCACCCGCCAGTCGACCGCTGACAAGTGGGGTCCACCCAAAGCGCTGACGACGTTGAATTCCACTGCATACGACTGGGATCCGGCCGTGTACCGCGCGGGAAACAGCATCGTGTTTGCGTCGCGACGCTCGAACCCGTTGAACTCGCTTTTTCACGCCACGCGCGCCTCGGCGGCGGAGGACTTTTCTACCCCGCAGCCGGCCACCGAATTCAACTTCCTCGGCAACGCTGGTGATCCCTGGCTTTCGGACGACGGAAAGCACATTGTGTTCGATTCCCGTCAGAACCCCTCCAAAATCTACGAAGCCTGGCGGTAGTCGCGTGGGGAGCTCGCCGGCTTTGCCCCCTGCGGGGACTTCGGGACGGCCCGCCACCCTGTCCGCCCCGCGCGCTTCGCGCGCGCCCTCGCCGGCGGCGCACCATCGCGGGAGGGCATGGGAACCCTTTGAGGGTTCCCATGTCAATCGAACCCCGCTGTCAGAACGATGGCGCCCAAGGGCCGCTCCCGCCACGGTGTGCGCACCACCTCGGTGTCGGCTGGGAGAGTGACCACGTAGTGAACCGGGTGGGTCACGAAATCCAGACCCACGATTCCGCGCAGTGACCAGCGACCCCAAGACCGTTCGATACCGATAACGGCGCGAATGGTTGGGTCGAAAGCGAAGGACGCGCCCGCAGGCGAAGCGGCTGGACTGCTCAGCTCGGGATGTATGTGGGTGAGCTCCATGGCGAACCCCAGTCCCGGGACCAAGCGTAGCTGATGCGGCAGCGCCAAGGGACGTGCCACGCTCAGCCGAGCCCCGCTGGAAATCAATGTGGCTCCCGATTCACCGTTGTGGAAACGGATTGGCAGAGTGCCGAACAGATCAATTGAGAAGCGGAACTTCATTCGCTCATAGCCAAGGCCGACGGTGGCGGCGTGACGCATGGTCGAGCCATCCCACGCTTGAAGTTCATAGCCAGCCCAAACCTGCCAATTGGACAGACGCACGCTTCGTAGTTCCGCCACACTCGGGTGGGGCATGGGCGTCGCGGCTTGTTTCGGGGCAGGCCGAGGCGCAGTGTTCTCGAGCGAATGCTCGTAGTCGTCGCGGGTCACGCCGATGGTTTTGCCCTGCAAAAGAGCTTCGAGCGAGCTCTGGGCCACGAAGGCCAGGCCTTCGACCGCCACCTTGTCCAGACCGTGGTCCAGACCCATGCGCCGAACGAACACGCGCTCCGTGGCAGCATCGGTGATGTACAAGGTGACCTCGTGATCCGCCGCAGTGTCGATCCACAGATTGGCAAAGAGTGACGGTTGTGGCGGGCGAAGCTCCGAGACGCTGCGTGGGTCGACTGACGCCGCTCGTTCAAATTGCGCGGTCACGCCAATGAACGACAGAGACTCGCTCAATGATTTCGTGATGGCGACGAAGGAGCGGTCGCTGCCAGCAACCACGACCTTCACCTCGGCACGCGAAGGTGGCATGGCAAACAGGGGCCGGCCGCTCAGCATGCTGGCAGCGACGGAGATAAATAGGACGCGCAGCCCGGGAGGCAATCTTCGACTAACAATACCCCATCTGGGTCTGGACCCAGCCACAAATGGAAGCTAGTGCGGCTTGCTGGCCAGGGCGGCCAGCCGTTCTTTCGCCCGGGCCGCGTAGATGGATCCGGGATGACGCTCCAGCACCTGTCGCCAAGCCGCCGCTTCGGCAGCCGAATGCCCCAACTGTCCCAGGGCCGTCGCTCGTCCCACCAACGCCTCTTCTGCGACGTCTCCGGGCCGAGCCAGATACTGGTTGAATTGCGCCAGCGCCTGCTCGGACGCGCCTTTCTCCAGGAGCAATCGCCCGGCGAGAGCAAATGACAAGCCCGTCTCACGAGCTGTCGGATAGAGATGCTGCAGCCGCAGGTGAGCAGCGATGGCTGCGTCGACCTTGCCCTCGGCCCGCAGAGCCAGCGCTTGGGCAAAGAGCGCGGCGGGCGAGGGCTGGGCTCGCGGCGAGCGCTGCAAGACAGAGTCGCTCGCCGCAGGGGCAGGGTCGGCGCTCGGCTCGGCCTGAGCGGGGACAGAGAAGACCGTGCGTATTGCATCGGATGGCGCCGGGGATGGCAGGGGCACCGACGACGGTCGCTGTGACAACCAGAGAGCCGCCCCCGCCAGACCGGCGACCAGGAGAAGCCCTGCCAGGGCAAACCCCAGTTGGAAGGCTCGCCGGTACCTGAGCCGAGCGAAGCGCGGCGGGAAAAGACCAGTCATGGCCCTTTCCACGGCTCGTCGATTCAGTTGCTCGTCGTAGGGCCGCTCCGCCAAGGCTTCTTTCGTCCGTTGGGCCGCGGCCATATGCGCCGAGCAGGCAGGGCAGGCAGCCAGGTGCAGGTTGAGATCCCGGCGCTGCGCCGCAGGCAAGGTTCCGCTCAGCGCCAGGTCCATGTCCTCTTCAGGATGCGAGCAAGGATTCATCGAAACACCCCCACAGTCTCGGGCGAATAGCCCCGCTTTTCGAGATGGCGCCGCAATTTGTCCTTGCCGGTGCGCAGGCGCGTCTTTGCAGTGTTGAGCGGCACACCGGTAATTGAGGCAATCTCCTCCACCGAGCATCCCAGGAAGAAGCGCAGGAGGACCGCTTCGGTCTGGGACCTATTCAATTTGCGAACGATGAGACGAGTTAGCCAGGAGCACTCGACATCAGCGACGATTCCCGCCGGATCGAGCGAGGGAGGTCGAGACTCACGGCTTTGATGGAAGAGGCGCAGCGATTCCACCCGAGCGCGGTCCCTCTTGCGTTCGGCGATGGCCACGCGCAGGGCGATCTTGGCAGCATAGTGCGACACGTCCGCTTCAAAGCGGTACTGGGGCAGCGCCCGAACGATGTCGATGAGGGATTCTTGGATAGCGTCCTCGAGGTCGGGATGGGTGCATCCCATGACACCGCGGCAGGTCCGCCGCACGGTGGGGGCAATGCCGTCGAGAAACCTGCGAACCTTGTCAGGGTCATTCTCCAGTGCCGCGCGCGCCAGCGCAGTCAGGGGGCCAAGTCCCTCGTCGCGAACCGGCGTGCACGCAGGAGCCTTGTCGGACAAGAAGGGGCTGTCCTCGGCGAGCGACACAATTAAAGTGTGGTCGATCCCAGGGCTCGATGTCAATTCGACATGGGAACCCTGAGAGGGTTCCCATGCCCTCCCGCGATGGTACGCCGCCGGCAGAGCCGGCGGGCTCCCCACGCGATCGGCTAGCGGGGGCGGCCGCCCTGGCGGCGGGCTCCAAACTGAGTTTGTGCTGGCTGCGTGCATGGTTGACCGTTTTGCTTGCTACTGGGCCACGGGCGCCACCAGGCGGCCGCCCACATCGACCTCGTTGATCTTCACATCGCTGCCGGTGGCCGAGGTGGCCTGCAGTCTCACGTAGCGCGCGGTGACCGCGTTGAATTCGGCCGAAGCCCAACCGGCCAACTGCGTGGCGCCCCACTGCCAGGTGCCGTCGTAGCCCGTCTTGAGAGTCACCGGCGTGAAGGTCGTGCCGTCGGTGCTGGACGAGATGGCGTACCCGGTGATGCGTCCCGTGTAGTCCTTGGTTGCTTGCTGGGGCGCGATTTGGGGCGGCTGGTAACTGAGCATGTCGATGCCGCTGTAGGTCTTTCCCAGATCGATGGTCAGGGACTGTGGGGCGGCGGCCGCCGACTGCCACACGGTCTCGGTGTAGTAGGTGGTGAACCCGCCGTCGTTGATCCCATCGACCGCGTTGAGGGCCTTGGATCCCGATGCCGTGCTGGTGGCGGTGGCGTTGACCGCGGTGATCACATGGTTGAGGTGCGGCGGTTGCGTGGGCAGGGGCGGGCGCGACGCATTCGGCGACCAGGCAGCGCCGACTGCCTTCAACTTGGTGACCACCGCGTCTTCCAGCAAACCTTGGCGGTTGGGGCCAAAATCGGGCGCGTAGTTGGTGTATTTCGGCTCGAGATCCGCCAGGTGTGTGGTCACGAAGTCCGAGACGGCCGGGCCAGCGTCGCCCGCATCAGGCGGCGTCCAGAACCAGGCATGTCCCATCTTTTGGCTCTGCCATGAGGCTAGGGTATTCCCGGCCGGGGACCAGGCCCCGCCTTTGGGCTCCTCGTAGTACACGATGTCGTCGTGCCACGGAACCTGCTGGCCCTGGTGCTCGCAGTAGAGCGTGTTGGGGCTTAGCTGGTAGACATACTCGCGTATGTCCTGATAGGGCATGATGGTCATGCCCATTGACCACGCCCAGCCGTCGGTTACGAAAAACGGAATGTAGCCGTAGTTGGTAAGCAGCTCTTTGATCTGCGCCTTGACGTAGTCGATCAGGGTCTGCGGCATGCGCTCGTTGGTGACGCTCCAGCCGTTCTGGCCCAGGCCAGGCGTGGAGCGATCCTGGATCGAGAAGTAGAGGCCGGGCGCGACTCCGCGCGCGCGGCACGCGTCGACGAAGAGCTTGACCACGTCAACGTGACCTGCGGCCGGTACCTTGGCATTTCCGACGTCGTAGTCAGTGGTCGCCGAATCCCATAGAAGGAAGCCGTCGTGGTGCTTGGTTGTGAGAACAGCGAACTTCATCTTGGCCGACACCGCGGCGTCGATCCATTGGCCCGGGTCGAGATTGGTCGGATTGAACAGGGACGGATCCTGGTTGGGCAAATCCTTGGCTCCGTCGTTGGAGAAAGTGTTCATCCCGAAGTGGATGAACATGCCGAATCGGTACTCGGCGAATGCGCGCTTGAGTACTTCGGGGTCCTGAATTCCGCCGGTTGCTGTCGCGCCGCTTGAGCTTTGCACGCCGGCGGAGCTCAGCACGCCGCCGGAGCTTTGCACGCCGCCTGAGCTTTGCGTGCCCCCGGGTGAGCTGGTCCCGCCCGGCGTCGCACTGCCGCCCGAACCAGCCTTGCCTCCTGCACCGGATGTTGCTGTTCTGCCGATTGCACCGCCCGATCCGGCGCTGCCGCTCGAACCGGCTTTGCCGCTTGTGGTGGTGGAGCCGGCCACTGCGCCGGCTGCGCCTGTCGTCGCATTGCCGGTTGTCCCGCCGCGTGCGCCAGCGGCAGCACCCGCGGCACCAGACGCGCCTGCGCCGCCGCTCGTGGTTTCGCTGCCGCCAGTCTGAGCTTGACCTGCTGCTGCGCTGGATCCGTTTGCCCCCGCGGTCTCGCCGCCGGTTGCGGGCATTGCGCTGGACCCACCTGCACCTGCCAAGCCTGTGGTGCCGCCAGAAACAGAAGAGCCGCTTTGGCCTGCAACTGTTGCGCCAGCCACGCCGCTGTTTCCACCCGAGCCCGCGTTTCCTGCGGTGGGGCTGGAACCGCTAGAGCTACATCCACCTGAGCCCAGCAAGAACAGAGCAAGACCAACTCCTGCCGCCAGTGCCGGCCGGCTGATTCGGCCAGCAGCGGGGTCAACAGTCGAAAATTGGCGGGAGCGGTGTGTGTGCATGTCGTTTTCTCCGCAGCGCTGATCGACGAGTCGCTACAGCGATGAGGGGGCACGCCACCGCAGAATCGGGTTGGAAAATCTTCGCTCACGCCATCCGTCAATGGACAGTCGCAGCGGCATGAACGATCACGATGACGGATCGTCGCTGCTGACCAGGCGCCGGAGCCTTTCAGCCACGACTGCGCCGAGCGCCAAGAGCGCGCTCCAATGGGTAGCTTTGCGGTGCGGCCCGGAGACGCTACAGCCAGATCCCGAATTCCCGCCCGAAACCGTCGTGCCCGCGGCACCGCCGCTGCCGCCCGTCGCGCTTGCGCCCGTTCCGGTTGCGGCGCTGGTTCCGCCTGTTGTGGCCGAGCCTCCCGATGCCGACGAAGCGCTTGTCGCCGCGGTTGCTCCCGCATCCCCTGAAGGCGTGCCACCGGTCTCGACGGTCCCGCCAGCGGCGGACGTGCTGTCGCTGCTGGCGCCTCCTGCCGCGCTGGCCGCGCTGTCGCCACCGGCCCCTGCTGCCGCGCTGGTCGCCCTGTCGCCGCCTCCTCCTCCCGTCGCACTGCTGCCGCCGTTGCCGGCGCCTCCGGTCGCGTTGCTGCCGCCGCTGCGCGCGCCTCCGGTCGCGCTGCTGCCGCCGCTGCTGCCGCCCGCGCCGCCGGACCCGCTAGATCCCCCGCTGCCGCTGGTGACGGGGGGCCAATTGGGGGGAGTGCATTCAACCCACTGCAGAGCGTCTGTCGCGGCATAACCGAAGCTCGTCAGGTATTGCGGAACGAGGAGGGCCGCGCTGGTCACTCCCGCCGCTGGCATGGGACCGGCGGCCATGATGGTTGAGTTGAGAAGAATCTTGGTCGCCGTGAAGTAATCCACGATGGGGGCAAAGGTCCCCATGACGATCCGATCCGTTCTGACGCTCCAAACGGCGCTGCTGCCGCCGTTTGCCAGCAACCCATCCACAATACACAATTGCTGACGGACCGGATTGCCGCCGAGGATGGCGGCATGTTTGTTGATGCTGAAAATGGCGTCGAGCGAGTGCAATCCGGTCGAACTGGCGTCCCCCGTGCCGGTTTCGGTCCCTTGATTGATGAATGTGCCGAAATGGTTCTTCATGCACAAAGAACAACCGCCGAATCCGTACGATGTTCCCGGACCGCTGTGAATCTTCAGCGAGGCAATGTCCACCAGGATGTCGATGACGCCATTGACAAGGTCAGCGACGGCAGAAATGGATTTTGTACTGCCGGCAATTGTGACCGGCACCATGCCGCCCAACGATTGTGCTTTGTCGCTAACGGTTGCCCGTATCTTGGTTGCGTCCGTCAGGCTGGCATAGGTGGAATAGGTCGTCGCCGCGGAGCTGTTGGCGTCGTAGAGGATGATATTCGCCGCTGGAACCCCCAACTGATCGATGAACACGTCGCAGATTTTCTTGATGACAGCCACGCGGGGATGGTTCCCAGTGGAGCCCTGTACCCCGTTCGTCTTGATGGCCACTTTCGTGCTCGCCCAGGGTTTGCTCGACCGGAAGATTGTGCTCCAGGCCTCGGTCGCGGTTGATTTCTGGGCGAGCTGAATGGCCATTTGGTCAAGGTTGGAGGCGACCGTGCTCGCATTGACCGCGTTGTTCTGGGCCGTGAAGGTCGTGCTCGCTGGATTGCTAGTGAGCATGTTCACGTCGTGGCAGCAGACGACCCGCTTGTTGTCGATGGCCGGATTGACCTGCATGCCGCTGGACCACCCCCCAGCCGACTGGGCCAACAGCTTGTCGAATCTCAGGACACCGAGGCCCATCGCGCCTGCGGCGCCCGCTGCGGCGGTCTTGAGAAAATCGCGGCGCTTGGGCGGCTGATTGGCAGGCATTGTCGGACTCCCTCCTAACCTTTTCGTTTTCGACAGCGGCGGCGAGCGCCGAGTAGCAGCAGCATGCCCAGGACAAGGGCCGCGCTGTCCAACAAGCCGCTGGCGCGGCCTCCCGGACAGTAGGAACAGCCACTCTTGCTCGGACCTCCGGTCGCATGTGGAGCGTCGACCGCGGCTGCGCCAGCGTCTGCACCGGCGTTTCCCGCCGAGCTGGTGCTGCCCGCCGCGCCGGCGTTTCCGCCAGAGCCTGCGTTCGTAGCTGAGCCGGTATTGCCCGCCGCGCCGGCCTTGCCTCCAGAGCTGGCATTTCCGGCGGCGCCAGTGTCTCCGCCAGAGGCTGCGCTGGTCGCTGAGCCGGTGTTGCCCGCGGAGCCCACATTGCCGGCCGAGCCTGTGTTCCCGGCGGCGCCAGTGTTGCCCGCCGATCCTGCGTAGCCCGCTGAGCTGGGGTTTCCCCCCGAGCTGGTGGTACCACTCAAGCCGATGATGCCTCCCGAGCTGGTCTTTCCGGCTGAGCCGATGGTTCCCACTGAGCCAGCGTTGCCCGCCGAGCCCGAGGTGCCAGCCGAGCCCGAGTTTCCACCCGCACCCCCGGTGACAACGCCCGCGTCTTTGAGGACAATCACAGCGGCGTCCCCACCGCCCGTCGCGCCACCATCCTTCTTGACCACCACGCCGCCGTCCGGGATGACGGTGCCGGCCGGAAGCGCAGGGGCATCGGTACGGAACGGCGACGCCGGGAGCGCCGGTGTTCCCTGGCTGAAGAGGCTGGCTGTGGGATTGCCAGCCCAGCAATAGCGCGCATTCTTCGGCGCAGTTACCGAGGCGGCGGAGACAAGAATGGTCGAATCAGGCTGAATGGTCGCCGTCGCAGTCGAGTAGGTCCCATCGGCGCCCGCAATCTCGAACCCGGTGGCCGTACCTCCCTTGAAAGCCAGGCCGGCCTCGGTATGGGTGAAATAGAGGCGGATGGAGCTGCCTTCGATGGCCATGTGATCGTAGAGCGGGCCGTAGTCGGCGACGTCTTGCCCGTAGGTGATCGCTTCGGCCAGAAGACCCAGACGCAGACCCACATCCTGCTTGTCCGGAGGATGCACATAATTCGGGTCGCCGATATCGATGGTGACAGCCAGGCCCGTATCGGGAACAATGTCAGTCGTCTGCAGCTGCGCCTCGCGCAAGACGGGCCAGCCTGAGCTGGAAATGTTGTAGTTGGGCAGCTGCACGATCAAGAAGGTGAAGTCCTGTCCCCAGGCCTGGCGCCACGAATTGACCAGTCCAACCTGCAGATCCCGGTAGGTGTTCCCGCCCCAGGTCACCGACTCGCCCTGATACCAGATGACGCCGTGAATGGCGTAGGGTACCAAGGGCGCAATCATGCCATTGTAACAAATATAGGGATTGTGTTGATTGGTGTAATCGGGATTCGCCTGGAACTGGGCAAGCAAAGTTGCAACCGATGGGATGGCAGCAAGGGACTCTTGCGACATCCAGCACTGGATGCAGCTAGCTCCAAAGGAGCTGATGATGACGCCGATGGCGACGTTGGGCAGAGCCTTGGCCAGTTCTCGCGCAAAGAAATAGCCGGCGGCCGAGAAGTTCGCGACCGTTTGTGGCGACGTCACCACCCATGATGCCTTGAGGGTCGAGGCGTCGAGCGGCTTCGAGGACGGCTGCCAGGGAGCGGTCCAGGAGCGAATCAATGGATAGTTGGCGGCCGCGATTTCCTGGGCTTCGTTGTTCAGCCCGCAGGGCGCCCCGTAGGTGCAGTGGACTGTATAGCCCATGTTGGACTGGCCCGATCCGATCCAGACTTCCCCGACGTACACGTCCGCCACCGTCACGGTTGACGATCCCGTCACGGTCATGGAGAACGGGCCGCCGGCGTCCTGGGCAGGCAGGCGTACGGTCCATTTCCCATCGGCTCCGGTTGTGCCGGTGGCTTGCTGCGTGCCAAGCTTCACGGTGACGCTGGTGTTGGCGGTGTCCGTGCCCCAGACCGGCACCTCCATATTGCGCTGTACGACCATGTGAGCCCCGAACAGGCTGGGCAAGGTCACGGCCGCTGTGGCTGGCGCGCTGACAAACAGGCACGCCAGCCCGGCGAGAACC